>Ga0307378_10000143_pt1 | contig 132446 bp, 108 predicted proteins | sample UN1MG_FD_202238 | JGI IMG/M metagenome (GOLD analysis project Ga0307378, IMG submission 202238) | Soil microbial communities from Risofladan, Vaasa, Finland - UN-1 | ecosystem: Environmental > Terrestrial > Soil > Coastal area > Acid sulfate soil | place: Finland: Risofladan, Vaasa... | reverse complement strand
TTACAGTCTGTCATAGAAATGGCCTTTCTGTTTGAGTATGATTGTTGTTATAACTACTTATACTACAGACAGTTAGGCCATTTGTCTATCAAAAAATCTGAAAATCCTGTGAAATATGCGGGCTAACCGCCACGACGCTGTCCACGGTGAGCGCCACCCGCTGTACTCGAAGTAGATCCCCCCGCGACTATTGTGGTGTATGTTATTATCCCTGAGGTAATGCTCCCAGCCCTGTTCAATCCGTATTCCCCTTTGGCCGTTGTCCCAGACCTCGCAGTTGACGATGTTCATGGGCGGCGGGGCATCCGCAGCAGGCTGGCTACTTCCGAGGTGGTAGATTCCGTTAGCCGAGTTGTGCCGGACCTCACAGAAGTTCAGAAACACAGTTGACTGTTCCGCAAAAATGGCGGGGTTCGGCCATCCCCCGGTGTAGCCATACCCTGCGTACTCTACAATCACGTGCTCGAGGATGCATCCGGACACATAATTGACATCATTACCATCGCGGATAACGTTAGCGTCGACAGCATAGTCCGTAAAATGGATGCGGCTCCAATCGCCGGGTCCGGCCGGGTCACAAGGATCGCACGGGTCTTTGACCGATGTAAAAACAATTGGAGATTCCATTGTCCCACGTGCAACAAGAGTTCCGGCGCCGAACGAAGCCGACCCGACCACGATTGCCAGTGTGGGCTGGAATTTTACTAACACGCCCGGTTCAATAGTCAGCGTAGCGCCGCAGCCGACCACGATCCCGGACCCGCCCGTAACCACGTAAGGGCTGCCCGCCAGATTCCACGTGGTATTAGTGCAGATAAGGCCACTTACCTCGGTCGCCCAGGCTGCTCCACTGTGGACCAGCAAAAATACCATGATTACCAGCCATCTGTTTTTGTTTCTTCTCTCGTCCATTTTCTCACTCCTTCCAAAAAAGCCCACTATTTTTCAAAAAGCCCGGAAATCCGGACATTACGAGCGTCTCCGCCGATGAATACGCAAGGATTTTTCAATCTTGCGCAAATTCTGAAAAAATCTTCAAAATTTCCGGGCTGGCAGCATCGCAAGAGCCCTTTCTTGCACAATCAACCACTTCTTGGCCAAGAAACCACCCTTCTTGATTCTTGCGTTGAACTTTTGCTGTCCGCAGGATGCTTTACGGCATTTGCATTTTGGTTTCTACTTTTCCCTTCCTATCCGCTCTCACACTCTCCGCCATCCTGCCCCCTCCCAAGCCCCCTTTTCTGCCACAACAATCAATATCGAAGATCCGCCCTCCCTTTGGCGGGTTTACCCGCCGCAGGAGGGTCTGTCAGCTTCACCAATTGGGCATACGCCCCGCGGACGAAGCCAAGAAGCCGCGACAAACCTCGCTTTACGACCGGCTTGTGTCGAGTACGCCAAGCCGACTGATACTCAAGAATCAGCGCCCATCTGTGAAATCCGCGACTAAAATGCCCTTGCTCAGCAACCTTCTTCCCCTCTAAATACTGAATACCAAATACTGACGACCAACCGCCCTCTGTGGCAGACCCTCTTCGTGCTAACTTGTGCCCAAGGTATTCGTGTCTATTCGTGGTCAATTCCTTTGCCCTTTTTCGTTGACTTTTCCCCAAACTATGTTAAAATACCCCCCGGTTTGCCCCCCTTAGGGGCCGGCAGCTTGCCCCTTCCCTTGGGGGGATGCCAAACATATATGGCGGACTTGAATGGACATTTCAGATTGAATGGCGGCACGTTTTGACCCAAAACAGCACCATACACGCAAGAATCGAGCCTCAAGCATCGAAAATCGGGTTGTTTATGGCCTACAAGGCACTCGACAAGTGTCGAGAATCCTCTACAAATTCACCTTTTCGTGCAAAACGAACCCAATTCCCAAAACACCCAAAATCGCCGCAAACCCAGTCCCCACAAAGGATTACGGAAATGAAGGCCCTCCGTCAGCACCGAAAAGCAAACCCAAACGAACCCAAACGAACCCAAAACGAACCCAATTTTTGGCCCGTCAGCGGCACCCAAAGCCAAAACGAACCCAAAGCAAACCCAATTTGTCCCGCCGTAACCCCCTGCCAGGGCCAACTCCTGTACAGAGCCAGCCCGGCCAAATAAGCTCCTCTCAGTCAGGCTTATTCCAAGAGGACGGTGCCTTTAGTGGCGCGGAGGACCTCTTCGTAGGTGGTGATTCCGTTGTGTGCCTTGTCGAGGCCGCTCAGAAGCAGCGATGTCATGCCTTCCCGGCGGGCCTGGGCGTCGATTTCATTGGCATGTCTTTGCGATATGGTCAGCTCGCGGATTCTATCGGAAAGCACGAGCAGCTCGGTTATGGCGGTCCGGCCGTGAAAGCCTGTGAATCGGCACTTCGCGCAGCCGCGGCCCCTATAGGTCGTCGGCAGCTCATCGAGGCCGGCCATCGATTTGACGGCAGTCGCTACCTCCGGCTCGGGCTTGTGGGGCTTTTTGCAGTTCGGGCACAGGACACGCACCAGCCTTTGCGCAAGTATGGCCTCGACGGACGAGGCAATTAGATAGGGCTCAATTCCCATATCGAGAAGGCGGGTTATGGCACTGGCGGCGTCGTTGGTGTGCAGGGTGCTGAAGACGAGGTGGCCGGTCAGGGCGGTCCTTATGGCGGTTTCGGCGGTTTCAAGGTCACGTATCTCACCGACGAGCATGATGTCGGGGTCGTGCCTCAACATCGAGCGCAGGGCCCGGGCAAAGGTAAAGCCGATTTCGGGGTGGACCTGCATCTGGACGATGCCGGGCATATCGTATTCCACCGGGTCCTCAATGGTAAGTATCTTGTTTTCGGTGTGCTTGAGCAGCAGATTCATGCACGTGTAGAGGGTAGTGGTCTTGCCGCTGCCGGTCGGTCCGGTCACGAGTATAATTCCATGGGGCTTGAAAATGAGCCTAGTGAGCTTCCTGACATCATTTTCGGCCATTCCCAGCGCCGGAAGGTCTGATATTAGCGTGCTTTGCGGCAAAATACGGATGTTTATCGCCTCGCCATACCTGGTGGGCAGGATGGAGACCCTCAGGTCGAAGTTGTGGCCTGACAGGTTCACCTGGGCCCGTCCGTCTTGGGGCAGGCGTTTTTCCGCTATGTCGAGGCCCGAAATTATCTTTATTCGGCTCGTAATGCCCTCTCGGAAGAATTTGAACGTATTCGGAATCCCCGCATCATGCAGCATCCCGTCCACGCGGTACCTGACCTTGATGTCGCTCTCGTAAGGCTCAATGTGGATATCGGTGGCATTCTCACCGATGCCGTCGGCCAGCAGCTGGTTGACCAGCTTGATTACAGAAGCTTCACTCGCCTTGCTCTCCTCCATGAGGTCTTTCTTGTGTACGGCACTATCCTCCACTTCTTCACTGGAGACCATCTGCTCGACAGTGGCCGCCCCGACACCGTAGGATTTTCGAATGGCCTTGTTTATCTCCTCCGACGTGGCCAATACAAAATCCACGTGCAGAGAGTTGTCCAGGACCAGTTCGATCTCGTGCTTGATGTTCTGGTTGAAAGGATCGCAGGTGGCCAGCCAAAGGGTCCCGTCAACGATTTTCAGAGGGACCACGTTATAATGAGAGGCTATATTGGCGGAAATGGCCCTCACAGCGTCGCTGTCGATATCATCGGAGGAGATATTGATAAACTCGGCGCCGGCCCTGGCGGCGACCGCCGTCAATAGCTCCCGCTCGCTTACTAATCCAAGCCTGAATATGCTCTCGCGCAGAGAGATTCGCTGCTTGGCCGCCTCCCGCCGGGCCGCTTCCAACTGCTCTTCGGTCAGACCTGCCAGTCCGACGTCAATCCTGCATATCTGCTTTTGTATCCAAGAATCCATCATATCACCCAAAAAATCGCCAATATGCCGCAGCCGGCAAAAACAATTGCTCGTGTCCTGCATAATGATAGCGAAATTGAAGGCAGAATTGTTGATATCGAGAAATATTTTTGAGCCAGAAATAAAAAATTCCGCAGATTTTTCAAAATCGCTAACCCCCTATAAAGAAGAGACTTACGGCTCAAATCCCGCCGAAAAGGGCACAAAATAAAAAATTTTTGTCTTTTTCTTAATCAACAATTCCGCTGTTGAACTCGCTATTGCTATGACAGGAGGACCCGGCGTGGCGGGCCTGGTCCTCGGGTCAGAGGCAGCGCTCATTGGAAACTCATTGCTTTTGGTTGCCGGAGATCGGGATTGGCAATCCAAAACGCCGAATCATCACAACTGCGACAAACGCAGCAGGCTCTTGCCGGAGGAGCAGGGAGGCGCTCTTTGCGAGGATGCGAAGAGCATTTCGGTGCTGAGAGAGCTGTGCCGCGGGTTTTGAGATTCGCCGGAGGATGAACTGATAGGCTCTTTTTTTGAATTTGGCGGGCCGGCTGCCTGCCGTTTTCAGCCGGGCCATAAAGAAAATAACAAGATAATGCCGATACTTTTCTTATAGGATTGTATACCTGGTATTGGATGGGAAAACATTATTAACCTTATGTGGAGGCGAAAGAAGAAAATGAAGAAGGCAATGGTAAAAACTATCGTTCTGACGAGCATTTTAGCAGTTTGCTCACAGTCCTGGGCGGACAGGCCCCTCGAGCAGGCGGAGATTATCGAGCTCTTCGAGAATTTGACGGCCCAGCCGCGGGCGACGTGGATTCCGTCGGGCACAATTGAGGCCGTTCACATTGAATTCAGCGCCGCGAAGACGACCGACGAACAGGAAATTACCGAGGCGATCAACAGGGAAACGCAGGCTTATCTGGACAATCCGAGCAAACCACAGCAGACCGAAGAGCTGCAAAAGATGAAGGTCGAAGCCATCCCCTTTAACGTTCGCTACAAGCTGTCGAACGAGCACACTATGGTCTCGAACGTGGTGCTCAGATACGACGGAGACCGTTTTTTCTGGTTGATCGATGTTGAGTCAAGGACGGATTCGCTGGCGCCGGCGGCGGAGCTGGCCGACAACTCTTTTACCACCGAGTTCAACCTTCGCTGGAATAAGCTGCGGCTGTTTGCCTGGGACGGAGAAAAGTGCGTTCGTTACTACAGGCCGGGAAATAATGCGACGATCTGGAAGGAGCGGAGCGGAGTCCGTGGCCCGCTGACGGCAGGGGTCATTCCCTGGGGCTACGGCATGTACAGCCTTGAGGAGCTGACCAACGCCGAATCCTCGGCCAGCGAGGTGGAATCCGACGCCGGGCCGGAAATACACCTCACACTTATCAAGGACGAGACGGAAGAGAGCTTCGTACTCGACCCGGCCAAAGCCTACGCCGTCAAGTGGTACTCGGCAAGCGTCTCGGGCGATTCGCTGACCGTTCAAAGCTACGAAGATTACCAGAGCGTGGGGGACTGCTGGTGCCCGAGCAGTATCACCATAGAGAAATACGATACTTCCGGTGAATCGCCGAGGCTTCTGACCCGCGACAACTGGAGCTATACCGCCGTCACCAAGGGCGAGCTCGCCGCCGAAAGTTTTGTCGTTGACTTCGAATACGATGCGTTTATCGAGGACTACCGCTTTGGGGATACGCCGCTGCAATTTCGTTTTCTGCCGCCGGAGGAGCCGTCCGCAAGAAACGTGGACGTCAACAAGCTGCTGCAGGACAGGCTGGAGCTGTTATATTCACCGGAGCTTGCCGCCGCTCAGAACTGTGCGACGGTCGCGCTGAAGTATGCGTGCGGTGAATTGGGTATTCACGTGCCGTGGAGGCAGCTCGCCCGGTCGGTCCACGGCGTGCGGAAAACCACCACCCTTTTGGAGATGCAGCAGCTCGTTCGCAGCGCGGGGCTCGACTGCGCGGCGGTGAAGACGGATCTGAAGGGGCTTGGAACGCTGGATGACTGCCAGGTCATTTTGCACCTGCCGCAGGACAATCATTATGTGGTCCTGGCAGGCATCGACGACAAGTACGTCAGGTTGATAGACCTCGATAGAAACACATTTTATTACCGCAATCATATTTCGCATTTCGAGAATATCTGGGACGGCGCCGCTTTGGTGGTGTTCAACAAGCCGACGGCCGCGCTGAGTGGTCTGGCGAGAATCGAAGACAATCGGCTCGGCCAGATAACCGGCGCCTGCGAGTCGTGCACCGACGTAATTCAGGTTTCAAGCACGTCCGGCTGTGGCTCGAGCCCATGTGGCGGCACCGAGGTACACCAACTCCTGCGAAAAGGGTGCGAGTCGGCCGCCTCCGGCTCCTGCTCCGAGAGTAGTATGGCGACCCAGGAGTCGGCGCCCTGCGCAATAAGTTCCTCGACGGGGCTTTGTGAGCCCGGCAGCTTCACCGAGAGCGGCTCCATCTGGGCGTGCAGTTGACCAATCCTTTAGCTTCGTATTCGGCAAGGCGCGTTGTCATTGCGGCCGAAGGGGCGGCAAACCGCGCGGGCCAGAGAAATCCAGCAAATTAGCTGTTCCCGGCTTGCTATCGCGGGCTCGGCCGGGAACGACGGCTACTTTCAGTTTCACTTACCTTTCGTGTGTCGAGGAACGCGCCGGTTCGCTGGGTACCGGGCGCAGCAAAGAGTCCTTCAGTATTGGAGAATTCCCCTGACAGGGCGCATTGCAAAAAAAGTAAAGCGGGCAGGGGTTTGAGGTCCTGCCCGCCTTTGGAGGAGGATGAATTTAGATGACATCCTGGTTCCGGGCGCCTTCGCGAGTCCTCACACATTCGGACCCTTTCTATAAATGAAGGCGTAACAGGGCCGCCAAGTGTTGATTACATTTTTCCGATTTTTCCGATTTTTTTCCGCTCTCGGCCGAAAATCGCCGATTTTGGCTCAACAACGCATATTCCCCGGGTAAGAATTTTTCTCAGATTAGAGCACAAGGCAAGATAAATCTTAGAGAATTGAGGGTGATTATGGTCGAGGCGGAAGGAAAAAGAGAGACAGAATCGCGGCTATGGCAGCGGCCCCGCGCCAAACCAGGCATGGATAAGGGTCTGAATCTCGCTGTCCGCCGGGTATTCAACTTCAACTGTCATGGTCAAAGCACCCTCGGTGGCTGAGGCATCCTTTCTGTAATAGTCTGTTCTTCTCGGCAGGCCCGTCCTTGGATCGACCCAGTATCGTTTCTTGCGAGGCCACTGGACGCCATTGTCGGTCTCTACCCACGTCAAATCATATACCTCGGCGCCGGGGACAACGGCCGCGACGTTCACATCGTCCACGCGGGTCCACTTGGCGTCTTTGGGCACATCAGCCGGAGTGGCAAAAGGCATAAGACCAAAGGAATTAGCCAAGCCGTCGCTGAATCTCTTGAGGACGTCCGACGAGGGGGTGGTCGTTTCAAAGGTTGAGGATGAAAGCGTCCTTGCCTTTCGTAGCCCGCTTGCGATGTCCCACAACACAATCTCGTTCTTTTCGTCGTTCTTGAACATCCTGATGTTCATCGTCTGTGAGCGCCACTCCTTTTGGTAGGGTTCGGTCTTGCCGGCGTAGAAGCTCGTTATACAGACGCTCTTGACCTTGGCGATGGCCGCGTAAACCTGGCTCAGATCGACGGCTTTGGCGGCCGGGGTGTTCAAGAACAACACGGAGACAAGCAGCATTGCGACCGCGGCGAGCGCCGCCGGCCGCAGTATCCTTGCAAGGCTTATCCTTGCAGCCCCTGGAGTTGCCTGTCGCGCCAAGGCAGCCACGTCCATCGAGGGCTCAGCCGCGGGTACGGACTTATAGACCTCCACATTGACCGACCAGTCGGCCTGTGGATCGCCGGCCTGCACGGAGGCCTGCTTCCCGGCCCCATCTTCGAAAGTAAAGCGGGTGACCACTTTCGAATCGGGGCGCTCGGCGATACCGCATAGGGTCTCGTGCAGCCGCTGGATCTGCCCCAGGCACCTCGGGCAGCCGGACAAATGCTCGGCGGCCAGTGCAGAATCGCCAGGTGCGTCATCGGCAGGGTCAAGCCCGTAAGGCACGCAATACTCGAACAGCTCACCTGCCGGAAGTCCCTCACAGCCCGATTTTTGCCCGTAGGCCCCTTCCACCAACAACTCATCCAACAGCTTCTCTCGACTTTGATACACTGATTGGCGGCATTGCGGACACGTGCACAAATGCCTGAGAGTTTCAGCAGTGGCCGTGTTGAAGCGGCCCTCGACCACATCGGGGATGACTTTCGAGGCTTCGGCACAACCGGTCGCGCAATCCTCGCCTTTCTTGTCCGCAAAAAGCTGGCCCAGGCGGCAAAGCTGTTTATGCGTCAGACCCATGTCCCTGAGCCTCGACACGTCATCCGAGCAGGCCCTGCAGGCGTCCACATGCGCAGTGATCGGCGTCGGTATCCTCACTTCCAATGCCGGGTCGGCAAGACTCGGCAGGAATGGTCTGACAGAGCTGCACTTCACCCAACTGCCCGCATAGCCAAAGTGAAGCTTGAGAATAGAGGCAACGGCGGTGTTTCTCCGGCGTCGGCTGACAACAGCGTCACTCTCTTTCTCACCAAGCAGTCCTCTTAGTCGATTAATCTGGGCCTGGCATTGCGGGCAGCGCACGATGTGCCTCAAGGCACTTTCGGGAATATGACCTCTGCTTTCCTCGTCGAGGAAATCATAATAGTACAGCCGACCGCGAACACAATTCATACTCGAATCAGCACGGACCATCCGCTTATCCTTGGACATAGTCTTCCAGGTATCCTTCTTCCAGAAGACATCGACGAATCTTCTTGAGCCCGACACACTTGTATCTGCTCACGGTCCTTCTGTTGACGCCCATGCGCTTGGCCGCTTGCCCGGCATCGAGATTATCTGCGCAGGTCAAAACAACCGCCTGTGCCTCACAGACGGGCAAGTTCTCTTCAACGAGATCGAACAGCCTCTGGGCTTCCTCCAGCTCAACCACCGTACTATGCGGAGTCTCTTCCACTACCTTATATTGTCGGTACTCCGCCAGCCTCGACGCTTGGTTCTGGTAGCTCCTTGTCCGCCGGGACGAGTCGATAACATCATGCGTGACCGCCCTGTACAGGTATCCCTTGATATTAGTGATGCTCGAAGGAATGGGCTTATTCACAAGAGACAGAAACAAGTTCTGAAAAATATCGTCTATCTGGGACTCGTCCTCCACCTGAAAACGAATCATGGCCTGAATATCGTCCGCGTACTGCCCGAATATTTCGGCAGCCCGCTCCACATTCCTGCGGACTTCCCTCCCGGAAACACGAGTTTTTTTCCCTTTCCTCATCCGAAGCAACCCAAAAAGCCCAAATTTTCTATCAACATTCGGAGGAGCAGCTTCGCTATAGATACAGTAAGATTATGTTAGTATAACAGACAGATGACTCTGATTGCAACAGGAAAACGTCCGAGCTAACAAAATAAATTGCAATTTTTGGGAGACCCGTGAAGAGCCCGCTCTTGGGATCAGACCGCAGAATTAAGGGCCGGCAGGCCCCTTCGGGATGCCACAGGTATGGGTTCGTCCCCAACATGTTGTGCTTCTGTGGGCACAAAGGGCAATATGTTGAGGTCAATGATACAAGAGATGCTTCTCAAAGCGGGTCCAAAGGGCCCTGGGTCAGAAAAGGGGCAGGAATTGAGAATCACGAAAGTACAGATTATTTTTTTGGCGCTTCGCTGCCGGAGTGCCCGCGTTTTGGCGTTCGGGCAAACCAGATGAGAGTCAGGCAAGAATGAGTACGAACGTATTAGAAGTGCAAGATGTAACAAAACGTTTTGTGGTGGAAAGACCGCTTAGCAAACAGCTTCTTGCTCCTTTCGGGGCCAAGCAGGAGATAATCGCGCTCAAAGAAGTGAGCTTCAGTATGAAACCGGGCGAGCTGCTCGGAGTCGTGGGGCCGAACGGCGCCGGAAAGACCACGCTGCTTCGTATACTCGCTGACCTGCTCGAGCCCGACAGCGGGTCGGTTGTGCTTTGCGGCCACAGACTGGGCAGAAGGCACTACCAGCTCAGAAGCAGAATCGGTTACATCTCAAGCGACGAGCGTAGCTTTTTCTGGCGTCTTACCGGTAAACAAAACCTGGAGTTCTTCTCTCGTCTTTACGGGCTAAGCCGTTCGGAGGCGAACAGGAGAATCACAGCCTTGTTGAAGCGGTTCGCACTTGAGGAAAAGGCGAGCCAGCTCTTTCGTGACTATTCGAGCGGCACGCGAAAGAAATTTGCACTTATGAGGGGCCTGATGCATCAGCCAACCCTTCTGTTGCTTGACGAGGTCACTAACAGTCTGGATCCATCCTCGGCTGAAGCTGTCAAAGCCTTCGTGCGCCAATACATCTCCGACGGAGATATGCGCGCAGGTGTCTGGAGTACTCACCGGCTTGAAGAAACGGCGCAAATTTGTGATAAGGTTCTTATGATCGACGAGGGAAAGATGTGGTTTTACGGCTCGGCAGAAGATTTTCAAAACGGGAAGTTGGGTCAGGCGGGCGGGTTGTCCGACCCGGCAAGCCCGGGCGGCAAACGGCGAGCCTTCGGGCCGGCCTGCTCTGAAAGGATGAACATTGAATAATCCAGGAACGTCCATCCGGGCAGATTCTACTTCTAATGAAGGTCTCCGGCGGATGCTGCGGCTCGCAACAGCGTGAACAGCCCCGGTAAGAATCGCAAAAGTCGCGGGCTTTCAGGCTCGGCAAAAAGGCAATACTATTGTTGTTGATGGATGGGAAAATGCAGCAGACAGGCTCAACAACCAGGTTCGCAGGCTCGAATCCTCCACCTGCCGGCAGGTGGATACAGGAGTTCGGCAAAGCAACCGCCTTCATAATGAAGGACATGAGAATCGCCGTAAGTTACAGACTTCAGTTTGCGTTTCAGTTCCTGCAAATCTTCTTCAGCGTCGCCGTCATATACTTCATCGGCAAGATGCTGGCCGATGCCGGCAAGTCGTCGCTCCTGGAAGAGTATCGAACCGACTATTTCTCTTTTGCGCTGGTGGGGCTGGCCATAAACAGCTACCTCCGCGGCGGTATGGAAGGTATAACCAACGAGGTCAGGCAGACCATGAATCAAGGCGTCCTGGAGGCTCTCTGTGCGCCTCCGATAAACTATGCCTGGTTGCTGATGTGTTCGTCGCTGTGGCAGTTTGCCTTTGAGACCATGCGGGTCATATTCTACTTCCTGATAGCTATGGTGGTATTTGGAATGAGGCTTCAAGGTGCGAATTGGATCGGCGCCATTGTCAGTCTAATTCTGACCGCCTCGATATTTCTGATGTTAGGCATAATGTCATGCAGTATTCTGGTCCTCGTCAAGCGGGGAGACCCTGTCTATTGGGTCTTTTCGCGGGCGACCAGCCTGCTGGCGGGCATTATGTTTCCCATAAGCGTGTTTCCATACTGGCTGAGGCTGGTTGCCTTTTGTTTCCCGTTGACCCACTCGCTCGAGGCCATGAGGCAGTGTCTGTTTGCGGGCGCGACGGTCAGCCAGGTTTCGCGAAGTATATGGGCGCTCGTGGGTTTTCTTGTCGTTTTGACGCCTCTTACCGTTCTTGTGAATAACCTATGCATGCGAAAAGCAAAAAGGTCCGGAGCTTTCACGACGCATTAACATGACAGTCAAGTGCGGAACAGATGAAGGAGTCCTGAAAAATGAGTACCGACAAGAATTGCTGTTTTTTAGAAGACAAAGGCGTGTTCGTGAGGTTCTTGATATGTGCTGCCGGCGTCTGGTTGTCTGTCGCCCGGGCCAACAGTACGACCGACAACACCGAGGTCATTGGCTTTGCCGCCTTTCAACAAGCCCTCAATGCTTCCGATGATGTCAAAGCAGCGTCGATCGGCGCCTCGATGTTGCAGCGGCTCCAGCAGAAGTACCGGGCAGATGCGGGGTTCACAACCTATACATCCAAGTTGGACACCGCGGAATTCCTCGCCAACCAAATGGCCTCCCAGTTACGCAACATAGCGATAAAGTGTGGAAAACCGCTTGCAGATGAACTCTTCACGGAAAACACGGGCGACAATAAAGAATGGTTACAGTCCATTGCTCCGGCCAAGCGACTCTATGAAACATCGGTGAAGCTGTTCTCCGCTCCGATTACCATAGCTGGGCTCCAGGAGCAGGAGAAAGATTTTCTTGCTCAGTATTATGACTTGAAGCTGAGAACCCTGACCGGTGCGGTGGCAAAGGCTGGACAGGCACTGGCCATTGCTGAGCCGACTTTCAAGGCAACGTATGACTATGTCCTTGTGCTGCCTCTGCTGCACGCTTCGGACGAAAAACCGATCAGTGTTAATGTATTACCCCGATGGATGCAACGACCGGATCAACTGGCTTTATTGTCCGATTCCTGTCTGCTGCATTTCGGTTTTCCGTCTCACGCAATGACCCTCGCCAGAAGAGCGGCCCAGACGCAGGACAAACCATTTTCGGAGCTTGAGTATTACAGGGCCGCGGTGAAGAAATGCGGGGCATCCAAGGCCCACGTCGCGGTGGACAGCTTGCGCAAGGCCATCGATTGCGTTGCCGGCGGCGACCACAGCCTAACTGCCGATCTACAATTTGAGATCGTACAGTTGTGGCTGGATTCAAAGAATTACTCCCTTGCTGCCGGGGAGGCGCGCAGCATATTTGAGGGTCATGCCGCACCTGAACAGGCCTGTAAAGCCATGTGGCTATACCATTATGCGCTCTCCAGAGCCAACAAAGTGGATGATATCTTGTTGCATGTAGACACGGCGCTGACAGACAGCCGGTGCGAGGCTTATAAGCCCAAGCTGATGTATGTTAAGTGGTGGGCGCTTCGCCGCAAGCGCGATGAGGCTGCCAGAGTGGCAGCCTTGGAATATCAGCTCATCCACCAATACGGCGATGACCCGATGGTGGCGCCTGTTATGCTTTCGCAGGCTACGGACCTGCTGGCGCATCAGGACTACAACGGCGCCTATTATTCGCTGACCCAACTGGTTGAAAAATTTCCATCGACCAAAGCCGCCGAGCAGGCAAGAAAGATGCTGGAAAAGCTCAAGACAAACAGAAAAACGGGGTAATGTTATGTACAGGTATATCAGAAAACCAGGATTGGCTTTGGTTCTTTCGGCCATTAGTGCTTTGGGCATCTTTGCCGGGAGCGCCTTGCACACTGCCGGCGCCGATAGCGGGCAGGGCCCGGAACCCGGGTCACATACGAACGTGATCCTAATTACTATAAGCACTTTGAGAGCGGACCACCTGAGCTGCTTCGGTTACAATAGGCGCACTACCCCCAATTTTGATTCATTCGCCCGAACGAATGCGCTCTTCCGAAACGCCTTTGCTGCTTCAGGATGGATGATGCCCGCTCACGGGTCAATTTTTACCTCCCTTTATCCAACTTGTCACGGAGCCACTCACGTTGATCAGGTCCTGGCCGATAACCAAGATACGCTGGCAGAGATACTCCACGATAATGGCTACTATTGTATGGCGTTCTGCTGCAATCCGAGGCTGGATAGCGTGCACGGCTTCGCCCAGGGGTTCGATCTCTACGACGACTACAGTGTTTCGATTATGTTGGATAGTATGGGCTTTGAAACTGGAGAGACCGTCGACATCAACAAACGACGAACCAATGACTTCATCAATGATGCTGCCATACGGTGGCTGCGAAACAACGCCCATCAGCCTTTTTTTATGTTCGTTCACTACTATGACAATCACTGGGACTATTTGCCGCCGCCGCCTTACGACAAACTCTACGACCCGAACTATGGAGGCCCAATCAATGGCGCCGAAATAGCCCGTGAGCCGCTGTTCAGCAATCCCCCTCCGGCGGCGGATGTACAGCATATTATTGACCTTTACGACGGCGAGGTCAAACAGACCGACAACGATTTGGGAGAAATGCTCCAGTTCCTGCGGCAGCAGCGCTTATTGGACAATTCCATAGTCATTGTTGCCGGCGATCACGGGGAGCAGTTTTATGAGCACGGCCACACGAGCCATCAGGGCCTCTTCGAGGAGCTAATACACGTACCATTGGCGGTTTCTGTTCCAGGCCCAAAAGCAGAAGGCAAAAACATCGATTCTCTCGTCAGCCAGGTGGACATACTACCAACCATACTCGATTACCTCGGTATACCTGTGTCTGGCGCCTGTCAGGGTAAGAGCCTTAAGCCTCTTATTGAAGGCCGCGCGGACACGGTTAATGATGTGATATTCGCCGAATACACCGCAGCAGCCGTACCGGACTGCTATGTCGTGCGCTCCGCACGCTACAAATACTACGAGGGCGTCGGCGAGGGCTTTGCCTATGATCTGCTCAAAGACCCGAATGAGCAGAAAAAGATACTACCTGTTGATTTCCCACAAGAACTCGGAGAGCTTCAGCAGAACATGCAGAAGTTCAGGCAAAGATGTCAAAGCCCGGCCACGCCCGGCCAGGAAGCGACCCGGGAGTAAGCCCCCCTATTAACGCCAGCTTTTCATTGCCTCGCGCGGCCGCCCATATTCGCTTTCACCTATTTTGCCCTCATCGCGAAGCTTCGCAAGCTCCTCTTGCGACGATACGTTTGACCGGTTTTCCATTTCTTACACTTAGTGACGTTTCCCACGATTGTGCTTATCGCCGACGGCCAAAATTCTTCCGGATGATCCTTGCCAGCCAACCGTTCTCTATTCGGCCCAGTCTAATTCCCCCCACGATGATACCGACGATACTCAATCCCCACACGTAAGGCAGATTCATGACAAGACCCACCGGAAGTCCGATGATGCTGACCACGAAACCGTAAGTAAGCATTCGCTTTCTGAGAACCTGAAATTCCGGCTCCCCCGACGAAGGTCTCGCACTTTCAGTCGCAGATTTCCGAATCGCCGCAAGCAGCTCCACATACTCCGCTTCCGTTATCTTGTCTTCGCTGCGAAGCCGTGACAGATCTTCTTCCGAGGACACACTTTTTGAATTATTCATTTCTCAGTCTCCCTGTTGCCGCTATTCGCCCCGTTCTTGAAGAAGAAGTACTCCGTACTCAGCACGACCGGCACAAGGACCAGACAATCCAGAACCAATACCAGCAGCCCATACCCCGCCCCTTTCGACAAAGCAAAGACCGTACCGAGCACGACAAAAACAATAGTCAGGATATACGCCCACTTGTGCCCCAAATATAGTCCGACCAGCAGCGCCGCGGAAATCCCCGCATCAACCAGAATCCGCGGGCCGACACTGAAAACCGCCGCCAGCTTGAAAAGTACCATTATCCCCAGACTCACCAGCCCTATCCAGAGTACGCCCGGAATCCCCCTGTTGCCGGATTGTCTTTTCAAACACGCAGCTATCCCGGTCTTGTCCAATACTGGCCTCGTGTGCGATGTGGCCTTCCGCATCGCCCCAAGCAGCTCTCCATACTCCGCCTCCGTTATCTTCCCCTCCCGCCGCAGCTCAAGCAGTTCCTCTTCCGACGACACAGTTGGTATGTTTTCCATTTTCAGTCTTCCCGAAAAGCATTAATACTTACGCCGTGAACAATAGGGCAAACACAATAACCAATACCACAATAGATGAAAGGCATACTACCGTTGCCTTGCCAAACACATCCGGCCACGCAATTACACCCAGCACAAACGCACATATTTCCGGACCAACACACAGAAAACCCCACACTGCAACCAACGCAAGCAGCCACCGACGCTTCGACTCCGTGGCTTGCTTGGCCTGCTTGGCTTGTTTCAGCTGCCGAACTCCTTCTTCTCGACGCTCTCGCACACCTCTAAGGCGGTCGCCACTCTGTTCATCCCCTCGCAGGCTGCTTGTGTTTCCGCTATCGGCCTGCGTCCGCGTTCTCTCAAGGGGCGCGAACGCCGGTTCATTCTCGACGCCTCCTATTATCACGGTGATTCCCCAGCCGATCGCAGGCACAATGAATCCCGCCAGCATCAGGATAAAGGCGCGCTTGCCCATCTTGCGTTTCCATTTCACACCCTCTGCCTCTGGCGCACCTTTCTCAGCCTCCCCCTTCTTCGTCATCTCCATTGCGGCGCGCAGCTGCTCATACTCGGCCTCCGTTATCTTGCCTTCGTTACGAAGCTGCAACAGTTCCTCTTCTGATGAAATGTTGGCAGTGTTTTGCATTTCTCAGTCTCCTGAAAGTCGTTCGAGTTTCCGTTTCGCCTCCGCCACGCTGATTTCATCTTTTCGTAACTGCTCGAGTATGGATTTTTTCTGGGCGTCCATTTTCTTGAGGGCTTTGTAGTTTGCTATAAGCCTGTCCAGCCTGGAGCGAATCGCCGCATACCCCAAGGGCCCGTTCAGCTCCAGCTCCTTGATGCTGAACCCCGCTAACAGGTACCGCTCCAGAAATTCCTGGTCCTCAGCCGAGAGCTGATCGAAGAAAGTCTGTGTAAACTGCCCTTCGATTTTAACCCCGCAGGCCGCACAGCCCATCGCCGCCGTCTGCATCGGCAGCCCGCATGCCGGACACGATCTCGATAGTAGTCTTTTCGCCATATCTGATAATATTAGGGGCCATGAGGCGCAAGTCAACAAAAATTTGCCTTATCTTGGAAAATTACTAATTTTTTTGCGGAGGCTGAATTTGGCAGACGCGCGCCAGCTTGAGGGCTGGCTGCAGGTTGCGGAATCAGATTATGCGGATTCTGTGTGGTCGTCCAAGGAGTATGAAAGAATGGATTCCCGTTTTCACGGGAATGACAAAAAGGCAGTAGAGACCGTTCGGCAAGGAATCCACCTGGAGATGTGAATCGCACCCTGGATCGGGCCAAAGGCGCAAAAAAGGTGGCGAGCGACAGGCGCCTGGGTTATTATAGCCGGGAAAAATTGAATCAGAAGGGGCTGGCGTGGCTTATGCCCGGCGGCTGAGAGCCTGAGCGTTGTGCCGGGTGCAGCAGACAGAATCCCAACCTCATTTAGTAGTGGTAATAATTATTTATGGGCGGCAACATTTTCCTCAAAGGGCTTGTTGTAGGCTTGTTGGTTGCGACGCCCGTCGGGCCAATCGCGGTGCTGTGTATCCAGCGGACCTTGAACAGGGGCAGGATTCATGGGATAGTCTCCGGGCTTGGAGCGGCTGCTGCGGATGCTTTTTACGGCTTTGTGGCCGTCTTCGGACTCACCTTCATCTCCAGTTTTGTGATTAAGGAACAGAGGTGGCTTCGTCTGGCGGGCGGCATCTTGCTTTGCTACATGGGCGTCAGGGCGTTCCTGTCGAAGCCTGTGCAGCGGGCCGCTTCGGGAAACGGCACCAACTATATGAGGGATTTCATATCGGCGTTCTTCCTTACGCTGGCCAATCCGGCGACGTTTATTGCTTTTGCAGCGATATTCGCCGGCCTGGGCCTGGCAGAAGCGGACGCCCATTATTCCTCCGTTGGCTCGTTGGTAGCAGGCGTTTTTGTCGGTTCGGCCATTTGGTGGCTCACGCTGAGCAGCGCTGCCGGCGGCTTTCTGGAGAAACTGGGTTATGGAAAATTGACATGGCTGAACAAAGTCGCAGGCATAATAATCGCGGGCTTCGGGTTGTTCGTGCTTCTGAGTCTGATCTGGGCAAGGTGGACCGGGCTCTAAACGCCGGATGTACTCACCTTACTCGCTCCGGAATGTGAGCAATTGGCAGGGGGCCGTCATTGTATCTGTGTGTGATTAAGAGCCTATTCGAATAACCCGCTCTATTGCGGCCGGCCAGTGGTGGTACGAATAGGCCTTACTTACCGCACCGGGCCTCGCAGGAGTGCCTCGGATTCGAGCCTCAGAATTCGAATTGGTCCTCAAAGACAGTTTTGAAGTCGTAGACATCGTTGAAATCGTCTATTGAATCGGTCGGCTGAGCGCTCATCCACTTATGCTCAATCAGCAGCCATACGATTTCTCCGAAATCGCGGGTTGTTCTTATATTCCATGTATCCAGGACCAACATTGCCAATCTGCCGTATTTCTCAAGGGCCAATCTCTTGAGGCCCTCACAGAGGACCTGGCCGGTAATGTGGCTCTGCTTCGGCACCACCTTTTTGCTGGTATAGTCGAGCCCCTCATGAACGAACCCGACCGCATGAGGACTAAAGCGGCCATCTTCCCGGGCGATTTTTTCGAGTTTCTCTCGCATTCTGAAAACTTCTAAAGGACTTTCAGGCCGGGCCTGGCCCCGCTGTCGGCCGAAAGCAGGTAGATATCCTTTCCCCCGGCGCCGGCGGCGAGAATCATGCCTTCGGAGATACCGAACCTCATCTGTCTGGGCTTCAGATTGGCCAGATAGACCACGGTCTTGCCGGCCAGCTCGTCAGGTTTATATGCCTGGGCTATGGCTGCCAAACACGTTTTTTTCAAACCGCCGACGTCCAGTTGCAGGCGCAGCAGCTTGTCGGCACCCTCCACCGTTTCAGCTTTGATGACCCTGGCGATTCGCAAGTCGATCTTGGCAAAGTCCTCAATGGTGCATTCGGGCTTGATCGGCTCGGCAGGGGTGGTTGGCGCTGCGTTATTTGTCCGCTCTTTTTTGCTTTCTTCTATCATTGCATTTACCTGTCCTTTATCAATCCTTTCCGCCAATCGTTCGAAGTGGTTTATCCTGTGGTCCTGCAATACCCCTTCGACATCGGCAAATTTCAGCTTATCAACGTTTAGAAGTTTCTCGACCTTCGCAGCATACTTGGGTAATATGGGTTTCAGGTAAATCGTTAAGATACGCACGGCATTTATTACCGCGGTCAAGGTTGCTCGGGTCTTTTCCAAATCGTTCTTCACTGTTACCCAAGGCTGATTCTGCTCGACGTATCGGTTTGCATCATCGGCCAGAGAAACAATCGTCCGCACCGCGGCGGCAAAATTAAGGCCTTCGTAGTCGCGGATAATTTGCTCCTTCGCGGCGGCGAGTTTTTCGATCAAGCCGGCGCCATCTCGACCCAATTGTCCCATCCGAGAGTCCAGTTTGTGTGTGAGCATGGGTACCGAGCGGGAGGCCAGGTTTGCAAACTTGCCGACCAAATCAGAGTTTGTTTTGTTCGTGAAATCGTCAACGCTCAAATCAATATCGTCGATGCCGGCGGTCAGCTTGCTGGCGTAGTAATATCGGAGGCATTCGGGGTCAAGGAACTTCAGGTAGTCGGCCGCCTTGATAAAGGTGCCGCGAGACTTGCTCATTTTTTCGCCGTTCACAGTCAGGAAGCCGTGCACAAAGAGTTTGTCGGCAGGTCTAAAGCCCGCTCCCAGCAGCATTGCAGGCCAGAAGAGGGCGTGGAAATACATAATATCTTTGCCAATGAAATGATAAAGCTCGTATTCGTCGCTGTTCCAGAGCCTGTCGAAATCCAGGCCGTTCCTGTTGCAGTAATTCTTTGCCGAAGCCATATATCCGATGGGAGCGTCAAGCCAGACGTAGAAGAATTTGTCCTGCTCTCCCGGTATTTTGAACCCGAAATAGGGGCTGTCTCGTGAAATGTCCCAGTCTTTCAGGCCAGCTTTGAACCACTCATCAAGTTTGTTGGCGACTGATTCCTGGACGTATCCCTCAGCGATAAGTCGCTTCAACTGCGGCTCGTAGTCGGCAAGCTTGAAGAAGTAGTGCTCGCTTTCTCTGCGCACCGGCTCGGCGCCGCAGGTTGCGCACCGGGGATTGATAAGCTCTGTAGGCCGATGGGTCCCGCTGCAGAGTTCGCAGGCATCGCCGTACTGGTTCTCTGCTTTACACCGGGGACAGGTGCCGCGAATATATCTGTCCGGAAGCCAGATTCCACATTGCCCGCAGTAAGCCTGTTCGACATTTCGTTTAACGATTGAGCCGGCTTCGTTGAGCGAATTGAATATCCGGCTGCTAAACTGCCTGTTTTCCTCCGAGTGCGTGGTGTAATAGTTGTCGAACTCGACGTAGAAGGCGTCGAAATCCTTTTTGTGGTCTGTATGCATGCGCTCTATCAATTCTTCAGGACTGATGCCTGCGGCGCGTGCGCTTATCATAACGGGGGTGCCGTGGGCGTCATCGGCGCAGAAATAGAGGCACTGATTGCCGCACATTTTCTGGAAGCGGACCCAAATGTCGGTCTGCAGATACTCGACAAGGTGTCCTATGTGAATAGGACCATTTGCGTAGGGCAGGGCCGATGTCACCACGATTTTGCGAGGCATAATTGCTCCCCAAATCTCTATTGTGCTCCGTTCTCGCCGTTGTCGCTGTTGTCGCTGCATTTGGTGTCCGGAGGATTGTCTTTGCTTTTACCGGCTGGGGGGGAGATTATCTCCAGCTCCTCGACCGGAACGGCGACTTTCACGCCGCCTTCGTGCTCGACCACGACGAGCTGAGTCAATATCTGCGTATCCAAGACGCTCCCCTGGCCATATTTTGTTTTCACCCTCGTGTTTTTCCTGGGCAGGCGTTCCTTAAGCTCGGTATAAGTTTGGTCTTCATATCGCAGGCAGCACTTCAATCTGCCACAATAACCTGATATCTTGGCGGGGTCAAGTGTTGCCTTTTGCATCTTGGCCATTCGCATATTGACGGGTTTAAGGGCCTTGAGAAATCTCTTGCAGCAACACTCCTGTCCACACGTTTCGTAATCGGCAAGGAGTTTGGCCTCATCGCGCGAGCCTATTTGCCGCATTTCGATCCTTGTCTGGTATTCGTGCGCGAGTCTTTTGACAAGCTCTCGGAAATCGACCCGGCCGTCGGCCATAAAGTAAAAAATGATGCGTTCGCCGCCGAACACGTGTTCTGCGTCCACTATCTTCATAGGCAGACCCAGCTCTTTCGTAAACCGCCTGCAGTGGTCCATTTCCTCGACCGCGATTTTCTCAAGGTGCCTTTCCTCGCTTATATCCTCTGCGGTTGCGTACCGGACGAATTTGCCTGCCGGGCTGCATGTGCAATCGACCTCGCTGTCTTGAAAATACTTGTTGACCTCGTCCGGGTCGAGCTTGAATTGCCCTGCCTTGTAGGGACAAAGCTGGCCCACAAGCTGACCGAGCTCCAGTCCCCTTTCGGTTTTGACCACGACGCGCTTGGGCAGTTTTGGTATCTGGGCTTCGTTGTGGTCGAACCAGCCGAGCGTATTCATTCTGCCGAACCGGACCAGCATATATTTCCTGCTCTTCGCCTGCTTGGGCTTAAATGCAGCAGTTTCAGCCATTGTCAATTCCTACAATAAGGTGCGGGGCTTCGCTAACATCCCTAAACCCTCATTATATCAGAAGATGCAAGGTTTAACAACGTCTGCTCGAAAATAAGCCTCTCGTTTACGCTGGCGTCGATCTGATTCATTGCTTCGTAGCACGCGGCGACTTTTGCCGCCGACTGCTCGACGTCGAAGCGTCCGGCCAAGAGCTCTATATGCTTTTTTTGGTCAAAATTAACGTGCCCCGCGCCAATTCCAAGGTTCACGCTCATCGCGTCGCGCAGGGCCGATATGATTATCTGTAAAAGAGTCTTTTGGGTCCTGCGATTGATGTCGGCTTTGCTGGTAGCCTCGTCAAGCTCGGCCCAGCTTGCGGCGATTCTCTTGCTTTCGTCGACAAGCCATCCGGCCAGGTCCAAGGCGTGAGAATATTCGAAGCTCGCAAGAGATCCGAGCAATTTCTTTTTCGTTTCATAAAGATTTCCACCGGCCAGTTCAAGCTGGGCCCATCGGCACGCTTGACCCAGACTGCCCTGAGCCAGGCGAGCGAAGTATCGAGTCTCTACTTGGGCGAGGCCCATCTGTTTGAGCCTCTGGATTATTTTCTCCTCGGCCACGAGGCCGAACCGGACTATCTGGCACCTCGATTTTGTCGTCGGCAGGAGTCTTTCGAGTCGCGTGCACAGCAAAATCACGCAGCAATACTCCGGCGGTTCCTCCAGGACCTTCAGCAGCGCGTTCTGCGAAGAAGCATTGAGTTTTTCCGCTTCACTTACCACAAACACCTTTCTGTGCGACAGGGTCGGTCTGTTCGGCGCCTTCTCTATCAGAAACTCGCGGATGACATCAATAGGCAATTCGACCGGCGTGGTTTTTCCCTTGCCGTCTTTCGTGAATTCGAGCAGTTCCTTATAGATATGATGAAAATCAGGATGTGAGTCTGCCTCGAACAATCGGCACGACTCGCATGAGCCGCAACTGTCGGCAAAACCCGTTTCTGTGGTGCGATCCCTGCAAAGCAGCATTTTGGCCCATTCCCGGGCTGCCTTGAACCTGCCAACGCCCTCCGGACCCGCAAAGATGTATGCATGCGCCGGCCTGCCCGATGCGAAGGCACGCTGCAAGATTGAAATCACCCTGTCCTGACAAAAAATCTCTTTGAGGCTCATCTGCTATGGCTCTGTTCCTTCCACTACCCTTTTTATCCTCTCATGGACCTCGTTGATATCGCCCTGGCTACCATCAACGATTCTTACAAGTCTTGGATAATACTCGGGCAATCTGAGAAACTCCTTCCTTACTCTTCTGTGGTATTCCATGGGCCTGGAATCAAATCGGTCAACAACGACATTTGCAAACAGGTACCCTTGGTCAGCGTCCTTGTGGTTTACTTTCGTTTTTTGGTATGGCTTCCTACCCGTACGTTTAAGCCCCTCCTCGACGTCTATGTCAATTACGAGGGTCAAATCGGGCCAGACATCTCCCAGTGCGAATTTCCCAAGTTCGATAATCTTCTCTACAGGATAGCCGCTGCTGCCTTGATAGGCGCACGTCGAGGAAATAAACCTGTCACACAACACGGTCTTACGAGCTTCCAAAGCTGGTCGAACTATTTCCGCCACAAGCTGAGCGCGGGATGCCATAAAAAGCATGAGTTCCGTGCAGACGTCCATGGGGCCCTGTGCATCATACTTGAGCAGGCGGCTAATTTGGTTGCCGACCTTGGTGCCACCTGGGTCGCTGGTCTGCACTACTTCTAGGCCGCGCTTGCTGAAGTATTTCGCGAGCAGGTCCAATTGCATGCTCTTGCCGCAGCCGTCCGGCCCGTCAAGGACAATGAATTTGCCGGCAAATCTGTCCTTCAAGTTCTCTTTATTCAGACTGGTTTCCCCCTGTCTCTCCCTTCAGCGTAGCTGACCCTCCAAAGGCCTCCTGAAATAATTGATCGCCTATCATAAGACGCAGGACCTCGCGTCTGACTTCTTTCTCATCGTAATCAGGATACCGTTTTCTGACACCTGTTTCAACGATACTGCGAAGATCATCGCTCAGCTGAAACGCCATTTCAAGGCGTGCTTCCGGGCCGAGCCTTCGCAGGATTTGAAACTCCTTTCTGGCAGCTTCAATAGTTGTGTCGTTTTTCATCTCTTGAGAGCCACATAACGATTTTTCCTGATTAGCTTGTGAAATCTCCGGGCAAAACCTTCAGCTTGTGAGTTGGAAGTTTTCTTCGCCGACGAGCTGTCTTATCTTCCGGCAGAACTCGACGTCGGGTGTCACCGACAGAGTCTTATCCGCCGCGGCATAAACGCTGCCCTTGTCGGTTCTGATCGCCAGATAGAGAGGGCTTCTGCCGCGGTGCGTCTGGCAGATGCTCTTTATCATCGCCACCTTCTCTTTAGTGACATCCTTTGCGTCCAGCCGGATTTTCACTTTGCCGGCCAGCTTTTCGCTGACCTCGTCCATTGCTATCAGCTCCGCAGCAAGCAGGTTTGGTTTTTCCCTTCTGTAATCCGCCTTTCCTTTTACGAAAACCACCGTATCCGGCGTCAATAAATGGTTGAAGGTATTGAGTACGTCGGGGAACATTACCACCTCGACATGTCCCTGCAGGTCTTCGAGGACGAAGACGGCCATTCTTGAGCCGGCGTTCCGGCCTCTCTGGGTGATGTGAGTTCGTATTCTGGTTATCATCCCGCCGATGCAGACCTGTCTGTCCTGTCCGACGTCGTTGAGTTGGGAGCTGTTGATGGTGGAATAAAGGTTGATGGTCTCGGCGTAATGGCTCAGCGGATTGCTCGTAACATAAAAACCGAGTACCTGCTTTTCGAAAGCCAGCATCTGCGGCTCGGGCCACGGAGGGACGCTTGGCAGTTGCTTATGGTCCTGCGAATAATCATTGCCTCCGGCCATCTGGCCGAAGAAATTCATCTGTCCGTTGTGCCTGTCGGACTGAAGCTGGGCGCCGATCTGCATCGCCTTTTCAAGGGCGGCCATCATTTGTGCGCGGTTGCCGCCGAGCCGGTCGAAGGCGCCCGCCTTGATCAGCGCCTCTGTGACCTGCTTGTTCACGGCCCTTAGGTCAACGTTTTCGCAAAAGTGAAAGAGGCTCTGGAATCGACCGACTTTTTCGCGGGCCTCGATAATTTGTTCGACGGCTTTTCCGCCGACGCCTTTGACCGCCGCCAGCCCGAACCGTATTACGCCCTTTTTGGTCTCGGCGCTGTCAACGCGCCTGTAAAGGGGCGTGAAATCGACCCCGCTTTCATTGATGTCGGGGGGCAGCACCTCGATGCCCATTCTCTTGCACTCGGCGATGTATTCGACCACCTTGTCGGTATTATCCATTTCGTGCGTCAGCAGGGCGGCCATATACTCAACGGGCCAGTGCGCCTTCATGTAGGCCGTCTGGTATGCGATAACGGCGTAGCGGGTGGAATGGCTCTTGTTGAAACCGTAGCCGGCGAAACGCTCGATGAGTTCGAATATCTGCTGCGCCTGCGTTTTGCTGAGGCCCTTGTCGATGCAGCCGGCCACGAATCTCGCCCGTTCCTTGCTGATGGTCTTGGCCTTTTTTTTGCTTATGGCCTTTATCAATGCGTATGCTTCGCGCAGCGGGATGTCGCCGAGCCGGTTGCATATTCGCATTACCTGCTCCTGATAGACCATAATCCCGTAGGTCTCGGCCAGGATTTCGGTCATGATCGGGTGCGGCAGGTCCCACTTCGCCCCGTGCTTTCGGTCGATGTAATCGGGGATGAGAATCATCGGACCCGGGCGATAGAGCGCGTTGGCCGCTATAAGGTCCTCAATCCTGTCCGGACGCATCTTCATCAAAAGGTCCTGCATTCCCCCGGACTCGAACTGAAATACGCCTCTTGTTTGGCCATTGGCAAAGACTTCGAAAACTTTGGGATCGTCGAGGCTGATGCTTTCGAGGTCGATGTCACTGCCGTGGATGTTTTTGACCAATTGCCTGGCCCTTTCGAGAACGCTGAGCGTCTTTAGACCCAGAAAATCCATCTTGAGCAGGCCGACTTTCTCGACCATCGGGCCTTCGAACTGCGTGATTACATCGTCGGAGTCCGGCGCCTTGTAAAGCGGCACGAAGTTCGTCAAAGGCTCATCGGCAATGACCACGCCGGCGGCGTGGACCGAGGCGTGGCGGGCAAGGCCTTCGAGCTTCTTGCAGATATCTATGACCCGCCTTGTCTCGTCACTCTGCTCATAGGCCTGCTTCAACTGGGGTTCGGTCATCAGCGCCTTGTCGAGCGTCATGTCGAGCGAAAAGGGGACGAGCTTCGCCAGTCTGTCGGCCTCGGCCAGGGATATTCCGAGCACGCGACACAAGTCACGAATTACCGCTCTGGCCTTCATGGTCCCGAAAGTGATTATCTGCGCGACGTGGCCGTACTTTTGCCGTACGTAGTCGATGATTTTGGCCCGACCCTGCTGGCAGATATCAATGTCAACGTCCGGCATCTCGTTGCGCTGGGGGTCCATAAATCGCTCGAAAAGCAAATCGTAACGTATGGGATCGACGTTGCACAGGCCGAGACAATAGCCGGCCACGGTCCCCACCGCGCTGCCCCTGGCGCCCACGGGAATATTGTTCTTGTGCGCGTAGTTGCAGAAATCCCAAACGATAAGAAAATAGCTCGCAAAGCCCTTCGACTCGATTACGTCCAGCTCCCTCTCTATGCGCCCCTTTATTTCATCGGTCAGTTCGCCGTAACGCTGCTTTGCTCCTTCGAGGACGATTTTGGTCAGGAACTCTTCGGGCGTCGAGCCGTCGTCCGGCTTGAAAACAGGGGCGTGACGGCTCTTGAGGTCAAGCTCGACATTGCAGCGCTCGGCGAGGGCAAGTGTATTGTCACATGCTTCGGCGACATCGCCGAAAAGCGAGCGCATTTGGTCGGGGCTCTTCAGGAAAACATCTCTCGGGTAAATCATTCTGGTTGGGTCGCCGGCATTTTTCCCGGTACTTATGCAGCACAGGCAATTGTGCGCCTCGTAGTCGTCTTCTTCGAGAAAGTGCACGTCGTTGGTTGCGATAAGACCGATACCCACTTTATTGGCGAGATTGATAAGGCCATTATTGATTTTAGGGTCATCGTTTTCGTGGACCTGAAGTTCGATGAAGAACCTGTCGGGTCCGAATATCTTCAGGCAGCTCTCGGCCGCGGCTTGGGCCGCCTTTTCGTTGCCCGCCGCCAATAGCGCTGCAATCTCTCCCTTCAGACAGGCCGATGTGGCTATCAGGCCCTCGTTCAGTTCGGCGAGGATTCCCTTGTCGATCCTGGGGCGATAGTAAAACCCCTCGGTGTAGCCGGCGCTTGTGAGCTTGAGGAGATTCCTGTAGCCCGCAGTGTTTTCGGCCAGAAGTATCAGGTGATACGCGGCGTCGGTAATGCTCGTCTTGGTACGGTCGAACCTGCTGCCGGGGGCGATGTAAGCCTCAATTCCTATTATCGGCTTGATATTATTATCGACGGCCTTGGTGTAGAATTCGACGGCGCCGAACATGTTGCCGTGGTCCGTGACGGCAACGGTGTCCATGCCTAATTCTTTGCACCGCTTGAAAAGCTTCTCGAAGCTTATCGCTCCGTCGAGCAGGGAATATTGGCTGTGCAGATGAAGATGCGTAAATCCTTTACTCGGCATAAGTTAAAAATCCCTTAATGATTTTTTTTAGCGCGATATCCATGATAGCTCCTAATCATCAGATGTCAAGTGAAGATTATCCCATTCCAACTGCTTGACTCGGTCTCGCCGCAACGCAACCTGTAGTAGTCTTAGGATAAGAAGCGCCCCAACTGCTTGTATCAAGAAGCGCTTCCGAAGAATTCGAAACACTTACGGGCCGCATAGCGGGCCTCTCCCCACCACTGCAAACATCTACCGCTCATAATGATAAAAACGCTATGGAGCGTCCTTGGGACGGTGAGTTCTTTGGCCGTCAAAAATTCTTTACCTTGCCTATTGACATGCTGCCGGGAATTTGATAAAATTATAGTTGTTATATCTGCAGGGACACGTGCACAGAATTGTGCGTTCAAAAAATGTGTCCTGCGATAGCAGAGCCTACCTCGTAAAGTTTCTGTGTTTCCCGGTTTTATATATGTTCCCCGGCGAAAGATGTGTGGTCTTCGCGCAGGGAAACATTAGCTGAAAAAGGAGAATAAACATGTACAGAAAAATGGTGTTGGCCCTCGCATGCGGGGTGGCGCTGGTCGCTTCTACGGCGGTGGCTTGTTTAGTTGCCGAGCCGAACGAACCGAATCAGCCGGCTTCCGTCAGTTTTGTTGCCGACACAAACGAGCCGAATCAACCAAATCCGGCCTTCTTTGTGGTCGACGCAAACGAGCCGAATGAGCCAAACCCGGCCTTCTTTGCCGCCGACTCAAACGAGCCGAACAAGCCAAGCTTGGTCATCTAAGCTCCAAGCCGCCCCGAACATAATGGGGGCAAAGAAGATCGAATCAGCCGCCGCGAAATTCCAAATCCCGCGGCGGCTTTTTTGCTTAAAGCATATCGCCCCATCGAGCAGTGAATACCGACTGTGGAGATGAGGACGCGCAAGTCCTTTATTTGCCATAAATTAACCATCCTATGCCGTGCTATTACTGATGAATGATGAAGCGCGTTGCCGGCAATGTCAAGCCTGAGAACACTGGCAAGGTTATGAATGACTATCAGGATGATTTGGAGGCGGACATTATATTGACGGATAGGTTTATTTATGGTAGTGAGTTTATTTTTCTTCTGGCGTAAGGAAGCAAGAAGGTGGCAAACAAGATAGTATCCAAAGCGAGCCTCAGTGATGACGTCTTTATAGCCGAAGTGGAGGCGCCGCTCATCGCCCGGGCGAGAAAACCGGGACAATTCGTAATCATCAGCAAGAACAACGAATACGGCGAGCGAATTCCTCTTACGATTGCGGATGCCGATCCGCAAAAAGGCACAATCCGGCTGATCTGGCAGCGCGTCGGCAAGACCACTGCCGAACTGGCTGATATGCACGAGGGCGAGGAGATAGCAAGCGTTGTAGGCCCGCTGGGCAGACCGACGCACATCGAGAATTTTGGCACGGTCGTCTGCGTCGGGGGCGGCATCGGCAATGCGCCGCTGCTGCCCATTGCCAGGGCCCTGAAAGAGGCAGGCAACAAGATAATCACCATTATTGGAGCCAGAACAAAAGCGCTGCTCATCCTTGAAGATGAATTTGCCCGAATAAGTGATGAGCTGATAGTCACGACGGACGACGGCTCATACGGACGAAAGGCACTTGTTACCGAGCCGCTAAAGGAAGTCTGCCGGCGCGATCCGAAACCGGACCAGGCCTTTGCAATCGGACCGGCAATTATGATGAAGTTCTGCTGCGAGGTGACCAGGGAATTCGCCGTCCCTACACTGGTGTCGCTAAACACCATTATGGTTGACGGCACGGGGATGTGCGGGGGCTGCCGGATTGAATTTGACGGCAAGCCCAAATTCGTGTGTGTGGATGGTCCCGAGTTCGACGGCCACAAGGTTAATTTTGACCTTATGATGAAGAGATTGAACGCCTACAAGCAGCAGGAGCAAAGGGCCCACGAACAGTACAAAAAGCACCGATGTAAAATAGGCCTGGACGAATAGGCGGGTGTGTCAGGGCGCGACGGAAACAGAGGATATGGGTGACAACGTAACTGAGGAACTGGTTGACGTGACAGACGAGGCAGAGCGAAAACTACTGGAAGAATTGCTGGCAAAGCAGGAGCAAGGCAATCTCAAACCTAAAGACAGATACGAAATTCCGCCTCAGGACATACCCGAGCAGGATCCTGTTGAAAGAAGAGGCAACGTCAATGAGGTGGCGCTTGGCTATACAGAGCTCCAGGCCCGGCTGGAGGCAATGCGGTGCCTCCAATGCAAGACCGCTCCCTGTGTCAAGGGCTGCCCGGTGAGGATAAGGATAAGGGGTTTTGTTGCCGCCATAGGCGGCGGTGACTTCAGAGAGGCGCTTCACATCATCAAAGAGAACTCGCTGCTGCCCGCTGTTTGCGGCCGTGTCTGTCCGCAGGAAGTTCAGTGCCAGTTGACGTGCACGGTGGGCTTGAAGTTCAAGGACCCGACCAAGGCGGTTTCAATCGGCAGACTCGAAAGGTTCGTGGCCGACCTCGACCGGGACAGCGAGAGCGTTCCTGATGTTGCGCCACCGACGGGTATGAAGGTGGCGGTAATTGGCTCGGGTCCCGGAGGCATCGTGGCCGCGGCTGATACAAGAAGGGCCGGGCACGAAGTCACGATATTCGAGGCCTTTCACAAGACCGGCGGAGTAATGGTCTACGGAATCCCGGAGTTCAGGCTTCCCAAGGCAATCGTCCAGAAGGAAATCGACGTGCTCGCCGAGATGGGCGTCAAGATTGTGTGCAACTTTGTTGTCGGCAAGACCAGGACCATCGAGCAGCTTATGACCGAAGACGGCTTTGACGCGGTTTATGTGGGTGTGGGCGCGGGGCTGCCGAGGTTCATGGGCATAGAGGGCGAATCGCTGGTCGGCGTATACAGCGCCAACGAATACCTCACTCGGGCCAATCTCATGAAGGCCTACGATTTCGGCAAAGGCGCCGACACGCCGATTGCACTGTCGAAGAGGGTGGCGGTAGTAGGCGGGGGGAATGTAGCCATGGATTCGGCGAGAACGGCGGTCAGACTTGGGGCCGAAAAGGTTTATTTGATTTACCGCCGGACAGAAAAGGAGATGCCGGCACGCGTTGAAGAAGTCCACCACGCCAAACAGGAAGGCGTGGAATTCCACATACTACAAAGCCCGAAAAGAATCCTGGGTAATGAAGACTGCCTTGTGACTGGGATAGAATGTCTGAAGTATCAACTGGGTGAGCCGGATGAGTCGGGCAGGCGCAGACCCATACCCATAGAGGGTTCGGAGTTCCGAATCGAAGTTGATACCGTGATTATAGCTATCGGCAACATCGCCAATCCCTTGATTCGCCAGACCACCCCGGGTCTGGACTTCAACAAGTGGGGCAATATCATTGTCGACGAAAAGTGCAAGACCTCTCTCGAAGGCGTCTATGCCGGCGGCGACATTGTGCTTGGCGCTGCAACCGTGATTCTTGCGATGGGCCAGGGCCGGATTGCCGCTGCGGCCATGAACGAATATTTGGCGGCAAAGGCGACACGCCGGTCATAACCGCGAGGCTGCTGCATTTGCCTTTCGGAAAACCGGAAAGACAGGTAAGCCGAGGGAGCGCCAAACAAAGCTCGCCGTGGTCAGAATTGAGAATTGTGCGCGCAAAGAAAGCCGCCCTAAATCGAGCGGCTGGAAAGGAACTCGAAAAGCAGAAAAGGTTACTAACACAAGGCGATATAGCTTGCTATCGCCAGGACCAAAAGCCGTTTCTTGTTGAACGTAAAAGGAAGCCAGATTTCGTAATAAAACTTCTTCATTAGCTTTCCCCTTTTTTTTCACCCCATCAAATCGTCCCGTTCAGTATGAGGTCATTATAGCCAAACCGGCCCTCAAAGGCAAGGGAAATTCCCATCTTGCAGACGCAAATATTTACTAATAAAGGACTTAAGGCTTATATGGGTCTTAATTTTTTCGTCGGCCAAAAGCACCCCGAATAAGCCCCGTGCGCGGCAGGTAAATACAGCCGCGGCGACCCCATTCATACGAGGCGGCGCGAGCCTGCTGTGCCTCATAACATACGGCGTTTTCAGCCTGGTCAGGCGAGCTTTTTGACGGCCTCTGCCATGAGTCTTGCTATGGGCATACGCTGGGGGCAGCGGGCTTCGGCGAGGCTGTAGTCCGTGGTGGGCAGCCGGTCTCTTGCCCCCGCCGGGATGTTCGCGAACAGCCGTTTTGCCTCTTCTTTCTCGCCGTAACTGTCGTGGTACATCAGATAACGCATAATGTCACTGACGTATGGCATATTTTGGAGGGCGGCGTCACATATATGGGCACAGCCGGAACAGTAACCGCTGCAGGTGTCATGGGCCACCTGTTCGAAAACTGTCATATCTTCGGCGGTGAGTTTCGTCTGGTCCAGCGCTGCGGCGATATTCAAATGCAGCTCGCGGATATTTCCCCTGCCCACGGCCACGGAGCTGATTCTCTGGTCCTCAATAACCACCTTCAACTTTGCCTGTCCGGCGGTAAAGCCCCGCTTGATGAAGTGGTCGGTGAGCTTCCTGTCTGCTTCGGTCTCAAGTTCCTGTCCGCGCGCCTGCGTTTTCATGGCGGTCAGTCCGATGCCCGCTTTGTAACACGCTTCGATGGCGGCGTTCATCTCGGGATTCTGCATTTCTCTGAAGTTGTATCTGACCATAATTGCGTCGATCCAGTCGAGCTTTGCCGCGGCGGCGAGGCATTTGGCCATATTGTCGTGCGTGCTGAAGCCGAAGAAGCGAATCAGCTTGCGTTTCTTGGCGCCCTCGGCCCAGTTCTTCAGTTCGTCCGTCAGTTGTGCCGGGTCGGAAAGTATGTGCACGCCGTAGTAGAGGTCGATGTAATCGGTCTGCATTCGCTTGAGGGATTCCCGGAGGCGCTGCTCGACCTGGTCCATCGTTTTTGCCTGTGATGCTTTGCTGACGATGAATAACTGCTTTCGCATGTGCGGGTTCTTCGAGAGGAAGTTGCCTATACCAAGCTCGCTGTTTCCACCGGAGTAAGAGTGCGCGGTGTCCCAGTAGGTGACGCCGTATTTCAGGCATTCCCTCAAGGCAGCCTGGTTTTCGACGACGTCAAACATGGTTCCAAGCGACAGGCATGGGACTTCCAGCGGTACTTCTTTGCCCGAGTCGTCCAGTTGGGTGAGCTTACCCAATCTGCGTTTCGGCACCTGCTTATTATTTTCCTTTTTTGTCGCGTTGGGCTCGTTCGAATCCGCCGACGCGACGGTTGAAGCCAGAACGGCTCCCAAGCCGGTGGCGCCAACCTTTTTGAGAAAGTTTCTTCTGTCTATCTGCCTTCTGCTCTCTTTCATAGGATTTACCCCCAAAGTGTTCCTGTAATTATCTGTTATCAGGCCAACTTCTTTTCTGCCTCGGCCATCAAGGCGGCTATCGGCAGATGCTGCGGACAGCGGGCCTCGGCCTGACTATAATCCGTGAGGACAAGTTTTTTTCTGGCCTGTGCCGGCAGCTCGGCGAAAAGCCGCCTTGCCAGCTCTTTCTCGCCGTAGCTGTTGTGATACATCAGGTAGCGCATAACGTCACTTACATAAGGCATATCGGGAAGCGCTGCATCGCAAATATGAGCGCAGCCGGCACAGTAGCCGCTGCACGTTTGGCGTGCGACTTTCCGGAAGACCTTCATGTCCTCCGGCGTGAACTCGGTTTTATCGAACACAGCGGCCACGTTCGAAGTCAGCAGGGCGATGTTTTTCATTCCAACACAGACCGAGCTTATTCTCTCATCCGTGAGGACCGCCTTTATTTTTGCCTGTCCCTCGGTGAAACCTCGCCTGAGAAAGTGTTCGGTGAGCTTTTTGTCCCCCTCGGTCTCTATTTCTTTGACCTGTCCTTTTCCCATTACCTTTATGGCGGTCAGGCCTATGCCCCTCTTATAGCAGGCATCAATCGCGGCGTTCAAATCCTCGTCCTGCATATCCCGGAAGTTATACCTCAGCATAATCGCATCGATCCAGTCGAGCTTGACGCCGACGTTGAGGCAGATGGTCATATCTCTGTGGACGGTGAAACCAAAGAACCGGATAAGCCCGCGATCCTTGGCGCTTTTGGCCCAGTCACGCAGGTCGTTGTTCAAACGGTCGATTTGCTCGAGCTCGTGCAGATAATACAAGTCGATATAATCCGTGTTCATTCTCTTGAGGGACGTCTGCAGGCGGTCTTCCATGTCGGCAATGGTTGTTGTTTTTGATGCCTTGTCGGCGATGAAAAGGTCCTTGCGGATTCCCGGATTCCTGGCGAGGAATTTGCCTATGCCGAGCTCGCTGTTTCCGCCGGAATAGTTGTAGGCGGTGTCCCAGTAATTGATTCCCCACTCCAGCGTCTTTCGCAGAAGGATTTGATTCTCGGTATCGACCTGGAAAGTTCCGAAGGATAGACACGGGACCTCGAGCGGGACTTGCCTGCCGGACTCATCCAGCCGGGTCAACCTGCCCAGCTTTCTTTTGGGAACCTGGGGCAGTTTTGGTGCATCTGCGGTTGCTGAATTGTTTGGGTCGCCCGGCTGGGCCGTTGCGTGCCCCGAAGAAAAAGCCGAACTCAGACCCGCGGCCCCGATTGCCTTTAGAAAATTTCTTCTGTCTATCTGTGCCTGTTTGTTTTTCATCACGCCGGCTCCAAAAATACTCAGCTGTCGAGCAGCAATCTTCTTTTGCTGCTCCTTGTTTCACCTTCTGCCGAAACCCTTATGGCCTTTTTGCCGCTTACGGGGCACTCGTGTTCACAGACTCCGCAGCCGATACACTTTTCTATGTCCACATAGGGTCTTTGCAGGCGAATCTGGATCTCGATTCTGCTTCCGGCAGCGGGTTCTTTCATCGGCTTATCGCCGGAGGAAACCTCCACCGAGCCTTCCGTATTTGCAACCACTTTGAGGCGTTGACCACCCTCAATCAGACAATAGTAATCGCCGGTCGCAAGCTCGCCGGGCAAAAGGTCCTTTTCGACGAATGTAATTCGTGAGGCGCCCGCACTTTCGACAATCATGGCGCCGTCTCTTATTATATCAAAATATTCCTGCGTATAAATGGCTTTCGGGCTGACCGGGCAGTTTTCCTCGCACACGATGCAGGGTTTGCCCATCGCCCACGGCAGGCACCTGTTGCGGTCGACAAACGCGGTGCCGATTTTAATAGGACCGGCTTTTTCGAATTCGTCACGGCCAAGTTTCTCTGCAAGCGTAATCGGCCTGATGGCGGCCGTCGGACAAATCTGACCGCACGCCACGCAGTTCAACTGGCAGCCGCTGGAGCCTATCCGGTTATTGAGTACGGGAGTCCAGAGATTTTCCAGTCCGCCGGCAAAGCTCCCCGGCTGAATCACGTTTGTCGGACATATCCGCATACATTGGCCGCATTTGATACATCGCTTGAGGAACTGCTCTTCCGGAAGGGCCCCGGGGGGACGAATCACCTTGTGGTACCAGTTGTCGCCTAATGTGCCGGTCAGCCTGATTGCCGGTACCGCCAGGATTCCGCCCGCGACCGAAAGCGCAAAGCCCCTGCGCGAGATGTCGGGGTCGGTGACTTCGCCTGCCAGTGAAGGACGCATCTGGTAGCTGATTACGCCGTGTTTACAATCTTGGCGGCAGTTAAAGCAAAGCACGCACTCGCTGATTTTTATGTTCTGCGTTGGCTCGCAGCCGCCCTCGCAGGATTTTTCGCACATTCTGCAGTTGATGCATTCGCTTTGATTTTTGCCGATGCGCCAGACGGCGAATCGCCCGATTACGCCGAACAGCGCCCCTAACGGACAGACGAACCTGCAATAGAACCGGGGGATTACGAGATTGAGCAGTATGGCCGTGAGAAAGATCGCGAATATCAGCCACGCACCTTCGTAAAAGCGATCGCTTGCGGAGGCGATATTGGCGGGCTTGTCGAATATGGGCAGCAGCACGAGATTGAACGAGCGGGTCACAAACGGTATGGGGTCGAGTAACCCTGTCTGCAAAGTGGCGGCAATGGAAGGAAACGCAGCCATCGCAAGAAAGAATACGAGAACGAAGTATTTGATGCGCTGCGCCTTTCGGTATTTGTTCAGTTCTATCTTCTGCGCGGTCGGCTTTCTTCTGTTGCCCAGCCAGCTGACGAAGTTGTGTAGTGAGCCGAAGGGACACACCCAACTGCAGAAGAACCGGCCGAAGATTATCGTCAATATCAGGGTTGCCGCCGCCCACAAGAGAGGGTAATACAGGGAGTGTTCGGTCAGGATTGTCCCGATTGCCGCCAGCGGGTCGAGCTGCAGGAACCAGTTCACAGGCCAGCCGCGAATCTGCCGGAATTCTTCACCCACCGTGGCGACTATGCAGAACCACAGAAATAGTGCGAAAAAGAAGGTCTGGCTCATTCTTCTTGTGGTTACGATTCTCATAGTCACAGTTTCAGCTTATCGCGGTGAGCTTTGGTTTCAATGATTCGTAATCAATCTTTCCCGAGCCCGCTTGCTGGGCCTTGGCAAGGTAGGGCAGGTCCGAAGGCTTCAGGCCCAGCAGGGTGCACCCGTAAGCATCGGCCGCCACCTGGTCGCAGCTCGCAATCATTGTATTTGCGCGTTTGAGGTCCGAGACCGAGCCTCCGGTCGGGCCGTTTGTCACCATTACCTCCGTGCCGTCGAGTATGACGAGTGTGGGCCTTACCATCATCGATAGTTCGGCGATGATGGTGTTGATGTCCTGATGAAAAATGTTGCGCCGTCCGCCCAGAAGACCGTACCAGTTTTTGATTGTCATTGAAGCGCCGGCTCTTTGATGGTCCTTGACCGGGGCGATGCCAATCAGTTTGTCCGCCTTGATAAACGGCTCAAAGAACACCTGCCAGTTCCTGATTAGTTTGCCGCCTTCGAGCGTGGTGTATTTGAACATGCTGTCGGTCGGCAACAGTACTTGGGCGCCGGTGCGGCGGGCCGCGGCGTCTACGCCGCTGAGCGCGAAGCAGCTTGCGGCATCGTTGATGGGGTTGTCTGCAATTATGACTTTTCTGGCGCCTGCCTTGTAACACAGCCGCACGACTTCGCCCACGAGATCGGGATTGGTTGTGGCGCCCAGCGCCGGCGGCGACGCAAATGCGACGTTCGGCTTTATCGCGACGGTTTCTCCCGGCTTGACGAATCTTTCGATGCCGCCCAATAATTCTATCGCCTTGTCAACGGTTCTGGTGCGCTCGGCGCCGGTAACAATGCTCATTGCCTTGGCGGGTACGGCGGGAACGGAGAAATCAGGCAGTGTGACCAGCCGGCCGGCGTCTTCGGCGGGCGTCGGCACCGCCGGGTCGTAGAGCAGGTACGAGGCCGCACCGACGGCAGCGACCGCCAGGCCGGCTTTGGCCGTCCGCGCCAGAAACTCTCTTCGTCCGGATTGTCTCTGTTCAGGGTTATTCATTTTTTCTGTCCCGCCGCAACAAGGAGGCTATCCGCAAGCATTTCGACCAGCTTCTGCGCCGCCGACTGATTCTGTGCCTCATGAACGCCGGCGACGAACGGCCCGGTGACAAAGATGATTTCAGTGGCGCCGTAGGAGTCTATCACGCTGGCCTTGAGATTCTTTAGAGCCTCATTGGTTGTCGCCTTATCGGTGCAGCCGCTCTCCAGCAGGAAACTGTGGTACGCTTGTGCGATGTTTCGGGCATCCTGTGCATCGGGCCGTCTGCTGAAAAACGCGGTAATGATTTCATCGTCAGCCTTGTACCGCGCGGTAAAGGTGTTCGTCAGTTTTTCGAAACCAAAAACATCCGAAAGGTAAAGCTTGAAACTTTCCGGCACAAGGCTTGCGGCCGGAAACAGCTTTAGCTCGGTTATCTCTGTAACCATATCCACAGGCAGATTCTTTCTGAGGTTGTCACGGGTTTCCATAATGGCCCCGAACAGCGGCTCTGACTCGACCGAACCGACCAGCTCGATGTAGTAATGGCCGTTCATACAATACAGTGCGTTGGCGGTCCTGTAGGTGTAGATCGGTTCGAGAACCCCGGAAGCTACCGCCTCCGGCCTTCTTTGCACGCTGAAAACCGAAAAAGCACCCCTGTTGGAAGCCATGTCATAGAGATACACCTCGAACCAAAGGGCATCATCGTTTCTGTCTTTGAACCGGCGGGTGAACAGCTTTCTGAATCCCGAATCCAGATAAAAATCGGCCTTGCCGTCGATTTTCTCGTACAGGTTTTCCGCGGTGTATGTTTCGACCCCCGAAGACGCCTCAAAGCCGGCGGGGGCAAAAGACTCCAGGGCCGCTGTTTCTTTGCCGGTTATGCCCTGTTTTGCGGCGGATACCTCATCGACGGGCACGCTCATGCCAAATCGGCCCATATCAAAATTGAACTGGGCGGTGAAAATCCACAAACCAATGAGGAAAAGAAGGCCCAACAGGCCGAAGCTTATGACAGATTCCCTCTGATTTGGCTGCCCGGGCTTTGCCCTCATAGACCAACCCCATAAAGCTAATTCAGTTGACGACAAGGCGAAAACATATTATAGTCATCAAACGTAGTTTGTCAATATAAAGGAATTGCGCCTCGTTGGTTATATAATTAGGTTGATGCAATAATACTGCAATAGAGAATAAGGAGACCCAAATGAGCGAATATACGAGTTATGTTCTGGCTTGGATGATTGGTTGGCCGGAATTGATGGTCGTGCTGGTAATTGCCCTGCTGATTTTCGGCAGAAGACTTCCCGAAATTGCTCGCGGCCTCGGCAAGAGTCTCACCGAATTCAAGAAGGGTATCCATGAGGCCGAGGAGAGCAAGGACGAATTTGTGAATGAAGTCAAGAAGGTCGGAGATGACGTAGCCAAGGAGGCCAAAGACGCATCCGGAATCGATGATATTCACGGCAGGGATTAACCGGCCTCGGCAAGCGTCCCGGGTCCAAACTTACCAACTGAAATGGCCAGCCCGAAAAAGAAAGACGACATCCTGGACTCGACTATGAGTCTGGGTGACCACCTCGAAGAATTGCGCGCCCGCCTGATCCTGGCAATCCTTGGTTTGGCAGTGGGTGCCGTCGTCTGCCTTTTTTTTGGAAAGCAGATACTGGGTTTCATAGAATGGCCCTATACGCTCCTAATGCAAAACCACCCTGAATTGTCGAGACTGAAGTACTGGTCCCCGCCCGAAGCCTTCGCTGCTTATATGAAAATATCGGTGATGGCCGGTCTGATACTTTCCTCGCCCTGGGTCTTCTATCAGTTATGGATGTTTGTGGCCGCGGGGCTTTATGCGCATGAGAGAAGGTATGTGCGGTGTGCGGTGCCTTTCTCGGCCGGCTTGTTCATTGCGGGGGCGTTGTTCTTCCTCCGTTTTGTTGCTCCGCTTTCACTTGAGTTTTTTCTGAGATTTGGCAACTACATTGGTGCAGAGGCAATGTGGACATTGCAGAAGTATGTCTCTTTCATCACACTGCTTATGCTTGTTTTCGGAATCGGCTTCCAGACGCCGATTGCAGTCTTTATCGTGAATAGAACGGGGCTTGTTTCGATTCGGGCGCTTGGGCGGTCAAGGAAGTACGTGTTTCTCGCTGTTTTCGTGGTGGCAGCCATAGCTACCCCGCCCGATGTAATTTCTCAAGTGACGCTGGCGCTGCCTTTATATCTGCTTTTTGAGCTGGGGATACTGCTGAGCTATCTGGCGGCCCGGAAGAAGGCGCGTGAGTCGGAGAAGAGCTGACCCCGAAGCAGAAAATCTTGTTTGCGGCGCCGGGCAGAGAATTAAAATCGTCGGCGCCGGATTCTCATCCGGCCGGCAATCAGAAAGGGGGACAGTATTATGGGAATTATAGGAAGCAAGCCTGATATTAGCGGAGAGATTCAGCAGTTTGTCAGGAGGGATTTTTCGCCGAGTTTCGGCCGACTCCAGGGAGATTTCAAAAAGAATCCTTCCTGGCAGCGGCTTCGTGAAATCGGCAGCGAGTTCGGGCTGGATAACGAAGACATAGACAGTTTCACACAGGGCGACCTGATTGATTTCTTTGCAGAGCATGGTTGCGCAGATGTCCTTGTTCGCCGGAGCAAAGCTCAGATTGAAACCAGTACGACCGAGGGCAAAATTCCAAAGCTGGAAAACTGGCGTGACGCCCTTGCCGGCAAGTCGATTGGTCTGGACAGCCTGATGAATCTTGCGGGCCTGAGGAGTTTCGCGACCGACCAGAAAGCGATGGATGACCGGGTCCGACAGGTCCTGGCAAGGGCGAAACAGCAGTGAGAGGACTTTCTCTCTTATTTGTTTTTTCCTTCGATGGCAGATAAGTGCTAACGCTGATAAATACAAACAGAATGACCCCGCCGATAGGTCCGCTCGGTCTGGAATATGTGGCCGGTGCGGCAAGGGCGGCCGGAATTAAGGTCGATGTGGTCGACTTGTGTCTGGCCGATGATCCCGCGGCGGCCCTTAAGAATTACTTTGCATCAAGTCAGCCCCGATTGGTCGGGCTTTCATTTCGCAACGTCGATGACTGCTTCTGGCCCAGGGCCGACTGGTTCCTGCCTAAGCTGGCCGAGACCGTACGTGAGCTGCGGAGTATGACCGACGCGCCAATCGTGCTTGGCGGCGTGGGCTTTTCCATTTTTCCCGAGCGAATCGTCGAATACGTGGGGGCCGACTTCGGAATTCGCGGCGACGGCGAGCAGGCGACAGTTGCGCTTCTCGACGAGTTGAAGGGGACAAGGTCGTTTGACCGGGTAGGGGGGCTGATCCGGCGCGAGGACGGTCGGATTGTTGCTAATCGACCCCTCTGGCCTGCGCCGTTGTCACTGCCGACGAAGCGCGATGCGATCGACAACCTCGCCTACTTCAAGGCGGGGGGGCAGTGCGGTCTGGAAACCAAGCGCGGCTGCAATCGCCGGTGCATTTATTGCGCCGACCCTCTATCCAAGGGCGCGACAATCAGGCCGCGCGACCCTGCGGAGGTCGCCGACGAGGCCGAGGCGCTCCTCTCGCAGGGAATAGACGTGCTGCACCTGTGCGATTCCGAGTTCAATGTGCCCGACAGTCACGCTTTGGCGGTCTGCGAGGAGTTTATTCGGCGCGCGCTCGGCAGGCGTATTCGGTGGTACACGTATATGGCGGTCGTGCCCTTCGATGCCGAGCTTGCCGGGGCGATGGCCGGGGCGGGCTGTGTCGGCATAGATTTCACGGGTGACACAGCATGTCCTTCGATGCTTAAGGCATACCGTCAGATGCACGTGAAAGAGGACCTTGCTTCGGCGGTGCGATTGTGCCGTGACAACGGCATAGCAGCAATGATAGACCTTCTGCTTGGCGGGCCGGGAGAAACACCGGAGACGGTTGCCGAGACGATTGAGTTCATCAGGCAGATAGCGCCCGACTGCGCGGGAGCGCCTGTAGGCGTCAGGGTGTACCCCTGCACCGAAATGGCGCGGATAGTGGAGGCCGAGGGTCCGCCCGAAGACAACCCGAACATTCATCGCAAATATGACGGACCCGTGGATTTGCTCAAACCCACTTTCTACATATCCCGGACTCTGGGGCCGAATCCCGCTCGCCTTGTAAACGATTTGATTGCCGGCGATGCGAGGTTCTTTGGGCCGCTGGAGGAAGCTGACGCTGCCGAGCAGGCCGTTCCCACGGACCATAATTACAACGAGAACGTCGCCCTGGCCGAAGCAATCAGGCAGGGCGCCCGAGGGGCCTACTGGAACATCCTCCGGAACCTGCGGGATAAATAGGGCTCTTCCGAATAATGGGTAGTTGGATTCGGGGTTCGGAACGCCCGAGAAAAACCGTTCGGGGCCCCAGAGGCACAAATTTCCCCCCGCCTGCCCAAATTTGCGCCTCTGCCCAAACGATTTTTCTCTCGAAATAACTCCAAGACCTGGCCTGACCGTTTCACCTACGCATTAACCGGATGAGCGATAAATAGTCCGACCCGGCCGTCATTTGCCGCGTAGTATTAACAAAGAGCAGGTTTTATTTGGAATGCAGGATGGTAAATGATGGCCTTACGGGGATATATGGGCGGTTATTTGACTGCGGCTTGTCTAATCGGCATGTGCTGCAACATCAGCCCGGCCGGGCAAGGGGGCAAAACTATGGAAGGCGACAATAAATCTCATGTATTCACGAACAGGCTGGCAAATGAGTTCAGTCCGTATCTGTTGCAGCATGCGCACAATCCGGTGGAGTGGTATCCGTGGGGCGACGAGGCTTTCCAGCGGGCCAAACGGGAAGACAAGCCGATTTTCCTTTCCATCGGCTATTCGACACGTCACTGGTGTCACGTTATGGAGAGGGAAAGCTTTGCGGATGAGCGGATAGCAAAGATAATGAACGGGCACTTCGTGAGCATCAAAGTGGACAGAGAGCAGCGGCCGGATGTCGATGCCGTTTATATGAATGCGGTCCAGATGATGACCGGCAGCGGGGGCTGGCCCCTGTCCGTCTTTTTGACGCCTGAGGGTCAGCCGTTTTACGGGGGAACGTATTTTCCGCCGAGTGACATCTACGGCAGACCGAGCTTCGAAAGGGTGCTTTTGACCATCGCCGATGCCTGGAAAAACAGGCGCGAGGAACTGGTGGAGTCGGCCGGCAGAATCAGCGGCGTGCTTGCCGGACTGGGCGAGCAGCCTGCTGAGGGGAAGCTTTCTGTTGACGTACTGAAAAATGCGTCTTCATATTTTCAGCAGACCTTCGATGGCACATACGGTGGGTTCGGCGGCGCACCAAAGTTCCCGCAGGCGAGCAATCTTTCAATGCTGCTGGCGTATTGGCGCAGAACGGGCGACGCAAGAGCGCTTGCAATGGTGGAGAAGACACTGGATGCAATGGCCAAAGGAGGCATCTACGACCACCTCGGCGGCGGCTTTCATCGTTACTCTACGGATGCACGCTGGCTTGTTCCACATTTTGAAAAAATGCTTTACGACCAGGCGCTTCTGAGCAGGGTCTATATTCAGGCCTATCAGGCGACGGGCAAAGAAGAATATGCACGCACTGCGCGTGAGGTTTTTGATTATGTCCTGCGTGACATGACGGCCCCGGAAGGTGGATTCTACAGCGCAGAAGACGCAGACAGTGAAGGCAAAGAAGGTCTGTTCTATGTTTGGACGCCGAAGGGAATAGAGAGTGTTCTGGATGCCGAGCAGGCAAAAGTCTTTGCCGAATACTATGGTGTGACGGAAGAGGGGAACTTTGAGGATAACAAGACCATCTTGAATGTCACCAGAACACCGGAGCAATTGGCAAAACAGCTTGAAAAAGACGCGACCGAGATAGAACGCATTATTGGCGAAGGGCGTTCAAAACTCCTGGCTCATCGCGCGAAGAGGATTCGGCCGCATCGTGACGACAAGGTTATCGCCGGGTGGAACGGATTGATGATTTCGGCGATGGCCTCCGGGGGCGCAGTGCTCTCGGAGCAAAAATATATTGCCGCCGCCGAGAAGGCCGCCGATTTCGTACTGGGTAAATTGAGGCGCGATGGTCGATTGATGCGTTACTACCGCGATGGGAAGGTGGCCGGGCCGGGTTTCCTGGACGATTACGCGTTTGTAATTATGGGGCTGTTGGATTTGTATGAGGCGACCTTCGATGCCAGGTGGCTGGCAGAAGCGCGGGGACTCGCCGAGCAGATGACAGAGCAGTTTGGCGATAACGAGGCAGGGGGGTTCTTTCTCGCGGCAAAGGATGCCGAGCCGTTGATTGTGCGAAACAAACCCGGTTACGATGGCGCTGTTCCCAGCGGCAATTCTATCGCGGCGCTGGTCCTGTTGAAACTCGGAAGTCTGACAATGGAGCGAGAGTTCACCGAACGGGGCGAGCGTGTGCTGAACGCTTTTTCGGCACAGATGGCGCAATCGCCTGCGTCGCTGACGGCAATGCTTGTTGCGCTTGATTTCTCACTGGGTCCCACACAGGAAATAGTGATTGCCGGCGACCCCGGGCAAGCTGATACGAAAGAGATGTTGAAGACGGTTCGCAGCAGGTTCCTGCCGCGAGCGGTCGTCCTTTTACATCCAGCGGGCGAAGCAGGCGCATCTATAGAAGAACAGGTTCCATTTTTGAAGGCCCAGGTTACGATTGGCGGCAAAGCCACAGCCTATGTCTGCGAGAACTATGTTTGCAGAAAGCCGGTCGGCAGCGTTGCCGAGCTGCAGGGCCTGCTTGATTCGATTGTGAGAGATGACAAAGGTCCGGGTCAGCCGACGTCTGCCGCGGAGATCGAGTGAGCTAATCGAGTACGACCTCATCCCGGTACGCCGGGACGGTGACATCCCAGTGGGTTTTTTCCCGAACGTAATCGGCGAAGCTTTGTGCGCTGTCGGCCTCGCCGTGGACGACGAAGAGCTTCCTCGGAGGTGTTTTCAATTTACTCAGCCAGTCGAAAAGCTCGTCCCTGTCGGCGTGGGCTGAAAAGCCGTGGATGCGAACGATGTTTGCCTTGACCGGATATTTCTGGCCGAGGATTCTGACCTGCTCTTCGCCGTCGACGATTTGTCTGCCCAGCGTGCCGACCGCCTGATACCCGACGAACATTATTGTGCTCTCGGGGCGGGTTATGTTGTTGACCAGGTGATGTTTCACCCGGCCCCCCGTGCACATGCCGGAGCCGGCTATGACCATAATGGTCCCTCTTATACTGTTTATGGCCTTCGATTCTTTCGTCGTTTCTACGATTTTCAGACCGGGAAAACTGAAAGGCGACTCGTTGTTCCGAATAAACTGTGCCATATCATCGTTGAAAAGTTCCGGATGATGCTGAAAGACTTTGGTGACCTTCGAGGCCATCGGGCTGTCCAGGAAGACCATCAGATGCGGTATGGCATCTTCGAGCAGCAGCTGGTTCATGTAATACATGACCTCCTGCGAGCGTTCGAGGGCGAAGCTGGGGACGATGATATTGCCGCCGGCCTTTTTTGTTGAGTTTATCACCTTGCCGATCGTCTCTTTCACATCCTTCGTTTCTTCGTGCACCCTGTCACCATAAGTGGACTCGATAAGGACGTAATCGGCCTGATCGAAGACGGTGGGGTCGCATACTATAGGTCGGTCGGGCCGGCCCATGTCACCGCTGAATATGATGATTCTCTCTTGGCCGTTTCGCCGGACCTTCGCCCTTATGACGGAAGAGCCCAGGACGTGGCCCGCGTCATAAAACGTTGCTTCCACGCCGTCTCCAAGCGGTATCGCTTCTCTGTATTCAACGGGCGAGAAAAGGGGAAAACAGGCCTCGGCGTCGGCGGTGCTGTAAAGCGGAACCTCGGGGAATGGGCCCTTTCGTCCTTCGCGATCGTGCCTCCTGCGCTTATGTTCGGCGTCCTCTTCCTGTATGTGGGCGGAATCCAAAAGTATAATCTTGGCGATTTCGGCGGTGGCGGCCGTGCAGTATATCTTGCCCTTGAACCCCTCTCGGGCCAGTTTCGGCAGCAGGCCGCAATGGTCCAAATGCGCGTGTGTCAACAGCACCGCGTCTATTGTTTCAGGCGGTATCAGAAATGGGTCCCAGTTTCGCTCTCTGAACTGTCGTTCCTGATAGAGCCCGCAATCCACGAGAACGCGAACGCCGTTCGCCTCCAGCAGGTGCCGCGAGCCCGTGACATTCTGAGCAGCTCCAAGAAATTTCAGCTTTATTTGCATATCTTGTTTCACCGAATAATGCCCAATCGTCTTCTTGATTAAGATTCTAAGGCTTTCATGGGACGATGTCAAACCACAAAAGATCATCCGCTGCCCTTCGCCACACAGAGAGAGCAACGGGTGGCGGTTTCGGCGGGGCAAATTTCTGGCGAAAAGGGGAAAACTTTAGTAATTGTTGAACTTATCGCTGCGCGGCGCATCTTTATAAGGTGAGGATAACTTATGAGCGTAAGCAACCGGTTGATTGAGCAGGTGTTGGTGCTTCGCTGTCAAATCGGCGACAGGAGCGCTCTTGTCGAGCTCATCGAGCGGTATCAGGCGCCGCTGCGCTACTTCGTGGCTCGATTGATAGAGGACCCGGAGATGGCCGAGGACATATTGCAGGATACGTGGCTTGCCGTTATCAGAAAGATACACACCCTCAGGCAGTTCGATACATTTTCCACGTGGCTTTATCGTATCGCTCGCAATAGCGTTTATAAGGAACTCAGGAAGAAAAAGCATTTGTGTCTGCTTGCAGAGGATGTGGCAGCGCCAGGAGATAATGAGGAGCCTGTTTTTTCTCCTGAAGATGCGGCCAGAGTACACGTATGCCTGGAGAGATTAAGACCCGAACATAAAGAGGTTCTGATGCTGCGGTTTTTGGAACAAATGTTGTATGAACAAATATCACAGGTAATCGGTTGTAAAGTCGGTACTGTCAGGTCGCGCATACATTATGCGAAGCGCGCGCTGAAGCGAGAAATGGAGACTTGAACAATGGCGAAAGAAAGTGACATGAAGAAAGAGCTTCTCGGACAGATGGGTACTGCCTCTGAAGGCAAACGCGAGGAGAGCGCGGAACTGGCTCAGAAGATTATTGAAAAAGAGGAAGCGCGCATCCGACGTACGAAATGGGAGACTGTAATTGCCTGGGGGCTGGTGGTGATATGCTTCATAATCGGCGCCGTTGTGGAGCGGCTCAGAATGCGCCAGTACTTCAATGAGATGGAGCTTATTTGGTCGCACTGTTTACCGATGATACTGCGTGGCCTGCTGCTAATCGCGGTTGTTTTTACTGTTCTGCTCTACACGAGGTCGAGAAGCTTAACAATCAGGCAGATTCAGGCGCGTTTGGCCGATATCGAGGCGCTCATAAAGAAAATGGCTGAGGAGCGCTGAGCCGCAAGTGGTATTTGAGGCCAATGGGGGCGCCCGCTGATGTTTGTATGCAGTTTAGGTCGCTCGGCTATATGCTTGAAGGTTGACCGTAAAACGACTCTCAACCTATTCGCCGAGATGGCGGACAACGCCGTATTTGCGAAAGGCGATAAGGTCGGCGATTTTTGCCGTGTCCTCCGGCTTTGGCTTGTAGAGAACATCCATCATTTCGATGAAATCTGCGGTGTATTCTTTGAGCACGCCGCTGTATTCGAATATCTTGTCGCCCTTGACCAGCTCGAGTACAACCTTGCGCCCGATGTATTTTTCCAATAGCGGCTCATAAGAGGCGCCGACCGCACCCATCAACTCCTCTTTCATCTGCGATACATATTTATCCTGGGTCTTCAATACGGTGCCGGCCGGCGTGGCTTTTTGGGCCTGACTCATTAACAGGTTAATCACTTCCATCACCGAATCGCGCACGGTTTTGAAGATGTTCAGAATTTTTCTCTTAAGCCGTCGCAAAAACCTGGGATGATAGGTTCTTTTCAATTCCTTTTCTCGACGTTTTCTATTGCTGTCACTAAGCTGGTCGTGGTAGCGAATCAGGGCCGTAATTCGCGGGTACTCGTGCTTATAAAGGATGTAGCTGGTCTCGTAGTGGCCGTCCCGGTCCTGATACTTTTGTGCGTAAACCAGCTCCAGTCCGGTATTTTCCACGCCCAGCGTGCCCCAGATGGTTTTGCCGGCCGTGTCCTCCACCGTTACCATACATTTCGAAAAGTCCTTCAGACACTTGTCTCTTGTTGTCCTTCTGATGAAGGCTGCGACAACGGTGGACAGGACAATAAAGATTATCGTTATGGCAAGTGCATTGTTGCTGATAAAATCCACCATGACGAGGCGTCCCTGATTCCTGACCGTCTTTCCGAAATTTGGCCCGCACTCGCTGCCGGCCATCATGCTACCAAGCATAACCGGAATCTGTCCGCAGGTCAAAACAAACCGCGCCCACGAATTCACGCCGCATTACGGTTGAAAGGCACCGTTCAAGTCACAGGCCACATAATTCACAAGCGCCTCGACGCCGTGGCCGGCGCCGAATTGAATGTAAGGGTCGCGCGGCGTTCGGTATTCGTAACGCTTCACGCCGATAAGCTTCTCGTCTCGATAGATTTGAACAACGCGGTCTTCGCGCACGGCAAGACGATACGTGTGCATCGCGTCCGTATTGTCCAGTCCCTCGGCCACAGCAGTAAACTCCTCGAATTCCAAAAAGACCGAGCCTAAGACCAGGCCCTCGTACCAATAAACGCCGGTATCAGTGATGGTTATCGCGTACCGGCTGCCCGCCCCGTCGTATAGTTCTAAGTCAACGCCTCGACGCCTGGGCGATGTCTTGAGCACCTGTGTCCTTATTTCCGCCGCGAAGCCCTTCTTTTGATCGACCCGGCCGAACACGTCTTTCTTCTCACTTCTTAACCAGAGTTGCTGATTCTCGCCGGTGTGTATTTTCAACGCGCCTTCGCTCACAAGACTAATTGTATCTTTTTCACTGGCGCCCGCGAACTGCCACTCCCAACTGTCCTGGGTGGGTAGTCCCTCGGGTCTGTAAATGTCGGATAGAGTGTGCTTGCCTGGTAACTGGCGAGCAGCCGGTGACGCTGTGGCTGAGGCCGCGGGTGGTCGTGTCGTCAGCCACTTCAGGTTAAAGGCATAGTGGTTTCGGCTGCTCAGCAGGTGGATGATATTGTCGGGGCTCTGGCACACGGTCAGATACCCGACGAATTCAGAGTAGTGGGCGTCCATGGTGACAGGGTGTCCGTCCATTGTCTCGATGTCACGGCCGGGTCCATCGTCCGAGACCAGACGCCTGTACGGCCAGGTCTTCCCTTCGTCGGTCGAAACGGCGGTAAACAGCCCGGAGATTGGACGTTGACCGCCGGATGCATCGGTAATCATCATGTTCTTGCAGAAGGAGGCAAAAAACAGTGGGCCCTCCTTGAGCCTCAACAGAGCTACCCTCTGGCCCAGGTTCAAAGGTTGGAACTCGCTGGCGAAATATTCCCATGACTTGCCCATGTCTTTGGAGATGCTCATCGGCATTTTTCCGTCGATGGGATGCCTGCGCCCGAATGCCATTAAACTGCCGTCGCTGAGCTGCGCGACCCCGGCGTGGATGCCGCGGATATTGCCGCCCGGGTCGGTCCAGGTATTGCCTTGGTCGTCGCTGAGGGCAAGGATGGTGCCGCCGCGTCCGTCACCGGGAAGAAGAATGTGACCGCTCGCCGTTCTGAAAACCGATTCTACTACATTGCGACGGCTCTGGCGGTCGGGGAAAATGAGGCGGGGCTTCGACCACGTGACGCCGTTGTCTTTGGATTTGCGCAACAGGATTGCGAGGTCCCTGTAGCTTGCGCCGAGGCCGTTGAAATGGTAGATTGTACCTTTGCCGTCGTTCCAGAAGGCGGTAGTATGGTCGTTGCGGTCGGGCGCATCCCAGAAAACCGAGGCGGGCTCCCATTCTTCGTGCCCGTAGCGCAGTCGGCCGGCCGCTATGCCAAGCTCCCGGCCTCTTTCCTCGATGCAACTGAACCAGGCCGCCAGCAGGTCGCCGTTGGGACAATCGGTCACGGCGATGAAGTGATTATGATAGCCGAAGAGCGGACCGGTTGCATCTTTGGGAATCTTGACAAAGAGGCGCGGACCCTTGAAATAAGGCTTGTCAGGATCAGGACCCTTGCTGACATCGGCTGGCACGTTCTGCTTTACGTAACGCTCGTGACTTTCAGTTACCGCCGGCAGGCCGGATGTCTGCGGCATTTCGCCAAGCACCACCCGAAAGCCAATCAACCATTGTCTGTCCTGCGGCAGTGTGCCGCTGCGGTTTGCCGAGCGAAGATAATAAGGTTCTGTCGAATGGCTGCCGCCGCGCGCGACCCTGAAGCTTCCATCCTCGCGTCCCACAGGGTCCACTTGCGGACCGGGCTCGTAAGGTCCGTACCAGTCATGGCACCACTCTTCGACGTTGCCGTGCATGTCATAGAGTCCCCAGCGATTCGGCGTCTTTTTGCCGACCGTCAGGGATGTTCCTGAACCGCCGGCGGATTCATTCGGCAATGTGTCGCCGGTGCAGAAGGCAGTGGTTGTCCCGGCGCGGCAGGCATATTCCCACTCGGCCTCGGTAGGCAGGCGGTAGGGCAGTTGCTCTTTTTCGCTCAGCCAGTCACAAAAACGAACGGCGTCATCCCAGCTCACATAAATGACCGCCTCATCATCACCCTTGGAATAGTTGCGCCGACCGCGCCACTTGTTGTGTGAGGGGTCGAACTGTTCGTACTGGGCATTCGTCACCTCGCAGACGCCCATATAAAACGGGTTTGTTATCTTGACTTTGTGCGTCGGGTGCTCATCGAAGTCCCCCATGGAAAAGTGGGACGGCCTCGTCACAACTTTTTGCGTCAATGGCTGGTCGCCAAAGCCCATAGTGAACCCGCCCGGCTCAATGCGAACCAGTTTCATGCCGAGGGAGTTTGTGTAGATTCGCTCGCTCGGCATCTGAGGTCTATTTTCCGATAGTACGCTGCTGCACCCAAAGAAGACTGTGGCCACAGGAAGAAGCGCATACGCGATTGCAGATGGCGCTTTGGAGACTTTATCTTTCTTCATTGGTTTCCTTTCTTGCTTTGCTCGTTCGACCGTTTTGTATCTTACGGCTCCGTCGGCGTTATTTGGAAGTGATCTATGTCCATTTGTCCGTTGCTCATCAGCAAAAAGGCCGAGAACGATTCGCTCGTCGGACTCTCATAATATATGCCGGCCTTGCTTTCAGCCACTTCAGTGGTTGGCTCGTCGCCGTTCAGACCGTAGAAGATTTTCCATTGCCGCGTTTTCTCGTTCCAGACGAATCTCAATTTCACCGCTCTCGGTGGTTCGCTCAGCCGGATACCCTTGAATACGTTGCCGCTGATTGAATTCTCTTTTATCCAGACGAACATCGTCGGGTTCTGGTTATTGAACGCGTCCTTAAAGCCCAGTGTCACCCCCTCTGAGATGTTCGGTCCGGGGGGGTTGTAATGGATATTTTTGACGGAAAACACGGCCTCGAAGGAGCCTTTGCCGACGATGCGGTTGAGCCCCTCGTAGTGAACGTGCGCGTTAACGGTGAATTGCCCCCTGCCGTCGAAACCTCCGCTGAATCCCTTGTATTCGACCCAGCCTTCGTTGTCGAAGCTGCTCGGTCCGTCGAAGGTCTCGACCAATCGCCTGACCCTGACCGGTGGCGCCGGCGGGGGCGGTGGTGCGGTCTTTATCCACTTTAGGTTGAACGCATAATGGTTGCGGCTGCTGATAAGATGAATCAGACTATCGGCGCTTTGGCACACCGAGAGGTAGCCGCGGTACTCGGCGCTGCGGGCGCTGAGGACCACAGCACCGCCGTCGGTGCACTCAATCGTCCGGCCCGGGCCGTCATCGGATAGGAGTCGCTTGTAGGGCCACGTCCTGCCCTCATCCTCGGAAACAGCGGCGAAAAGCCCCCGAACATTTCTCTTTGTACCGGTCGAGTCGGTGATTTCCATGCCCTCGCCGTGATTGGCGAACGAGGCGAAGAAGAGCGGGCCTTCTTTTAGCCTGAGCAGCACAAGCCGCTGGCCGCCGCCTATCGGTTGAAACTCACTCGGCTCGTAAGTGAACGTCTTTCCCCTGTCGCGGGAGATACTGATTGGCATTGTTTCTCTGTCGCCGTTGCTTCGGCTAAAAGCGAAAATGCTGCCGTCCTTAAGCTGTGTCACCCCCGCATGAATACCCAATATGTCGCCGCCCGGATTGTCCCAGGTGAGCCCTTCATCACTGCTCATCCACAGCGTGCGTCTGCCGTCGACGGTCAGCACGATAGTGCCGTCGTGCATCCGAAATACGGGCTCGCTGAGCTGGTGTCCGCCGGTAAAGTCAGGCACGATTGCCCGCGGCGCCGACCAGGTCGCGCCGCTGTCTTTGGAGCTTCGCATAACCATAACCATTCGTCCTCGCCCGCCGTCGGCGCCCACACCTGTAAAGTGGTATATTGTTTCCGGTCCATCGAACCACATGGCCGGCGCGTGGTCGTTGCGGTCGGGAGCGTCCCAGAAGGGCGACGCAGGCTCCCATTCGACCTCGCCCCGGCGCAGCCGGCTCGCCGCCTGTGCCAGCTCGCGCGCGCCCTCGTCAACGCAGGTGTACCAGCAGGCTATCAGGTCGCCGTTGGGACACTCGACGATGGCCGGGTCGTGGTTGTGGGCCGCGAACAATGGGCCGGTAGCGTCGGTCGGAATCTTGACATATTTGTACGGACCCCGGAAATAAGGTTTGTCACGGTCGGGGCCCCTGGTGACATCGGCGGGGTTTCGCTCGACAACGTCTTTCTGGTAGCGGGCCGGCTCCGGCATGGGCATCGGTTTGGCGCCGGGCAATTCACCCAACACCACGCGAAAGCCCATCAGCCAGTTTTTGCACTCGGGTAACTGGCCCATTCGGTTGGCCGAGCGCAGGTAATATTCGGGCGTGCTGTGGCTTCCCCCGCGAAGGACCTTGAAATCACCCCTGATGTACCCGACGGGATCGGTCTGGGCTTTTAGCGGGTAGGGGCCGTACCAGTCGCTGCACCACTCCTCGACGTTACCGTGCATGTCATAAAGGCCCCAGCCATTGGGCGGCGTCATGCCGACCTGCAGCGAGGTCTTTCCGCCCCTCTTGCTGAACTGCTCGGGCAGGACGTCACCTGCATAGTAATTGCTGGTCGTCCCCGCCCGGCAGGCGTATTCCCACTCGGCCTCGGTCGGCAGCCGATAGGGCAGGCCCTCCTTATCGCAAAGCCATCGGCAAAAAGCCTGCGCTTCATACCAGTTCACGTTGATTACGGCCTCGTCGTCGCCGCTGGAAAGGCTGCCATCCTTGACTCTCAACTGCTTATGCTCAGGGTCAAACAGTTCGTATTGCAAATTTGTCACCTCGAAGACGCCCATATAGAAAGGCCCGGTAATGGTGACCGCGTGGACGGGCTTTTCGTCATAGTCACCTTCGGTCAGGCAGTCAACTCTGCCCCGACCACGAAACATAGGCAGTATCTCTGAGGGAAGCGGCGTTTTCAACTGGCCCATTTGAAAGGCGCCGTCCTCAATCCGCACCAGCTTCATACCGATGGAGTTGGTGTATTGCCCGGCAGTTGGCATCTCGGCCGGTGACGCACAAGCGAGTGCCGCCAGCGAAGCGACCGCGATACAAATAATCCGATGTTTGCTGTTGCTGCTGTTCATCCCTTGCTCCTCAATTGAAATCTGTATATGTTGTTCACTGGTTCGAAGCCGGCATCGGTTTTTTCAGCCAGGCAATGTTGAATTGGTAATGTAGTGCGCTCGATATCAGGTTAATAACACCGTCCGGCGTCTGGCATACGGACATATAACCTTTGGGCTCGGCGGTGCTGCGGCCCATAACAAACTCTCCCGTCCACGCTCCCCCATTGAGGGTCCTTGCGGGGCCGTCGTCTGTAATCAGTCGGCGAACGGGCCAGGTTTGCCCATCGTCGAACGAAAGCGCCCCAAACAAGCCCGACACATCGCGCGCGTTTCCAGAGGCATCGGTAACAGTCATTTTGTCGGCGAACGATGCAAGAAACAGCGGCCCCTCCTTCAAGCGCATAAGCGCCATGCGCTGCCCACCGGAAAGCGGGGGCAAAGGACTTGCACTCACCTGCCAGCTCCTGCCCATATCATCAGAAATACTCCTGGGCATCATGCCGTCAACATTCATGCCCCGGCCCAGGGCCATCAGCCGGCCGTCCGCAAGTTCGACGATACCGGCGTGGATACCGTTGAGCGTGCCGCCGGGGTCATGCCAGGTGAGGCCGTTGTCCCTGCTTATCCAAACGGTCGAGCCGTAAATGGCGTCGGCGCCGAATACAATGGCGCCGTCCTGCATCCGAAAGGCCGGCTCGCCCACCATTTGTCGATACCCGTGTTCCGGAACAATCAAACGCGCGCGCGACCAGGTCACGCCGTTGTCACGGGATGTGCGAAGTATGATGGCAAGGCTTCCCCACGTCGCGGCGGCCGACAGGCCGTTGAAATGGTAAATCGTGTCACGGCCGTCAAACCACAACCCCGGACAATGGTCGTTCCTGTCGGGCGAATCCCAGAAAGATGACGCCGGCTCCCATTCTTCTGCGCCCTGGCGCAAACGGCTGGCAGCAACGGCCACCTCCCGGCTGTCTTCCTCGACGCAGCTATACCATATCGCCAGCAAGTCACCGTTGGGACATTCGACGATGCCCGGGTCGTGATTGTGATTCGAAAAGAGCGGACCCTTCGAGCTGGGAGGGATTTTGACGTAAACCCGCGGGCCCTTGAAATAAGGTTGTTCAGGGTCAGCACCCCGCTCAAAACCGGGCGCGGCCCACTGTTTGACATTAAGCTGGCAGCGTTGTGGCGGCGGACTTGGCAGTTGCTCGGTAGTTGGCATCTTCCCCAGTACCACTCGCAAGCCGATATACCAGCTCTTGTCTGCCGGCAGTGCACCCATTCGATTGCAGCAGCGCAGATAGTAGAGTTCAGTGGAGTGACTGCCGCCCCGTGTGACCCTGAAGTCTCCTTCCGCCCGGCCTACCGGATCCACCTGGAGCCCGGCTTCGTACGGCCCGTACCAGTCGAAGCACCACTCCTCGACGTTGCCGTGCATGTCGTATATGCCCCAGCGATTGGCCGGCGTTTGGCCGACGGTCAAGGAAGGTATGGTTCTTTCTTTGCGATTGACCCACTTTGGGTCAACGATTTCATCTGTCGTGCGCGGGTCGGGATACCAGCTTCGTATCACGTTCTTATGCAATGCCTTCGGCAGCCTTTCGCCGGTGCTGAAGACTGATGTGGTTCCCGCCCGGCAGCAGTACTCCCATTCCGCCTCGGTCGGCAGCCGATAGGGCAGGCCTTCCTTGTCGGACAGCCACTGGCAGAAGGCCGCGGCATTGTACCAGCTCACAAAGACGACCGCTTCGTCGTCGCCTTTCGAGAAACCCAGTTTGCCCCGAAGCGCGCGATGCGAGGCGTCGAACAGCTCATACTGCCTGTTCGTCACCTCAAGGACGCCCATGTAGAATGGCTTTGTGATTTCGACCTCGTGTGCCGGATGCTCGTCGAAGTCGCCGGTCACAAATACCGATGGGCTTGTGATAAGCTCCTGTGGCAGTCTCCTGCCTTCGAAGCCCATGGTGAACCGGCCGGGCTCGACGCGAACGAACTTCATGCCTATGCAATTGACATACTTGTTCGCTGCGGGCATTTGGGCCGCCTGTGGTGACTCCGCCGCCGTCAGCAGATAAACAGACGATGCCAAAAATATTCTAATCACCAAATTTGAAGAGAAGGTCATTGCTCGCTTGCCCCGGGAATGGCCCGCTTGAATTGCGCCGGCGATGTGCCTTTTGAAGTGACGACGACGGTATCACCCCTGAGTGTTTCGAATTCCAACAGTGACCCGTTCGCGTCCTTCCAGTTTTTGCCGTTTCGATAAATAGTCACCTCTGCATCGGGCCAGGGATTTCGCAGCCTGCACTCGCCTCCGAGCTGCGATTTTATTTCCACGAATTCAATCCGACCTTTCTTGATGGAAGATGTCACGAGGAACCCGCCGCGACAAAGCAGTGTGAATTCCGCGTCCCATTCTTTGGGCCAGGCGGCGAAAACACGAATCACCGGGTCTTGGCCGGGCCCCGCCGGCACGCTCTGGCACAAAGCCAGGTGCAGTGCATCGGCGATTATGCCCAGACGCTGAGCGCCTATTGCATTGACGCCCTCTCGAAGTGTCATGCGATTTGCCAGGACTCCGGTTCTGCCGGTCTGGACAAAATAACAGAAGTCCCTTTCAGGCCACAAGCATCGTATTTGATCCGGCAGCCAGCGCTTCACGATGTCACTGCGGCCCAACATCGCAGCGGCAATTGGCGTTCTGTCTAAAATATGTGGTTCCCTCTTCGCGTCGGTTCCTTGGGGGAAAAATGTGGCGTTGGCTAACCTGACCTTTTCCGGGTCCTCTGTTTCCAGAGTGTAAAGGTCGAACGTATAGAAGGGACGATGTGAGCGGTAGCGGAGCAAGCCGGTTTCCGGGTCGCGGGTAGTCGGCAGCGGGGCCAAATTATCTAACATTTCACGCCACGCCGGCCTCAGGCCCGCATCCACTTTGAGGATTTCAGAAGCCCTTATGGCGGCCGGCAGGATTCCATGCATGGACGCCATCTCGTCCATCGTATCCTGACGGTACCCCCGCCAACTCTCGTTGTTGTTGACGAAGTAAATGTGATACCTGCCGTCCGGGCCTTTCCTGACGTTCGGATGGTTCCGATAGAATTCGGCCGCACCTTTCACCATCGGATAAGCACGCTCACGCAGCCAATGTTCATCCAGCGTGTATTCGTAGCCGAGCCAGTAGAGATAAGCAATCTTTGCGGTGGCTGACAGCAGATGAACGCACTGACCGTAAGGACCTTGCCCTTTCTCGGTATAAACCCACCTTCCATCGACCCAGCTTCCGTAATCCTTCCAATTCCACCGGCCGTTGTGCGGATGTTTGGAAAATGCGAAGTCGCTGAACCGCTCCGACCTTTCACTCCAGGGCTTCCTCAAGAGGTACAGCTCCTGCATTTCCTCAGCAATGTCCTCGGGCAGCTTCGCCAGGCCGTCGAAGAACACCGTCTCCGGAATAAAGATACCTTTGCTGCCCCATTGCTGACGAGCCGCGGCGGCGCACGCATCGTACATCCCGAAATGCATCTCGAACAGCGGGTCCATCAGTTCGAGCCGATTCGCAGAAAAGAGCCCATGGTAATAGAAGTCCATGTTGTTCCACCAGTATTGGGCGCCCCAATGGTGCAAGTCCCCTTCCGTGTTCCATATCATTCCGCCGTAACGGGGAGCATACCTGCCGCGCGAGCTCGATGCCATCAGATACAAAAAGTACGTGTAATTATGTTCCACGAAATCTGCCGAGCCGTCGTCACTGTGCAGGTGAATAAATGCCTTTGACCAGAAGTCATGCCACCATTGTTTGTTGGATTCGAGCAGCCCTTCGAAGCCTTTGGCCGCGGCCGCTTCGAGGTTCTTAAGCGCCGCGGCAATAACGTCCTCGCTGCGGTCGAAGCTTGCCGCGCTCGCAATCAGGATGGTAAACGATCCCTTGCCCGGCTCAGCAGATAGGCGTGCCTCCGTCACATTCGCAATTTTTGCCTTGGACCTGCGACCGAGAATGCCAATGGCCACCGCTGAGCTGCAATAGTAGTCGCCTTCCTCGAACTCCTGCGTCAGAATGATTCTGCCCTGCCGAATATGCAGCTTCGAGGTGGCGGTGTGATTTTTCGTTATTACCACCGAGCTTTGCCGTACACGGTATTCCGCTGATTGACCGGGAAAGGATTTGGCAATATGCCGGAGCATCCTCAGATTTGTGTTTATGGTTGTCGGCTGCCTGCGGCCATCGGTGATTTCGACGGCCATTACGTCCCGGGCGTGCCAGGCGAGTATGCGCGCACGAACACCCTTTCCTTCTACAGAGGCAAGAGCATCATAAACCGAAAGATGTTGAATGGTGCGCTCCGCCGGAAAAACATCCTCGCCGAAATCTACGAAATCGACATCGACGTAGCCGCAGCCGAACGCGTAGTCCCAGTCGCGCCTGTTGAAGCTGTTTGTGTAGCTGTTATTTGCATACACATCCACGCGATTGATTTGGAACTTCATCGCCGACGGCGAGGTCCATACGAGACTTCCCATCCGGCCGTTGCCCACCGGCAGGCCCTCCTCGCTGCGCGGGACCGGTTTATCGTATGTCAGATCCGCACGTGAAACCAGATTCCTGTAGTCAACCGACAGTATCGATGATTGAGCTGCCACCTCCGCACTGCCGGCACACAAAATGATCAATATGGAAACCAGAACAAGGCAGATTACACTCAACCGCTTTGATTCCTCTTTCATTTCGATAACAGCTCCTGTATCAAGTCTCAGGAAGACGAACCGGCAGGCTGCGCCGAACGCTTCCACAAGTCGCCAGAATAGTACGGATAATGGTCCCACGGAGATTTGCCTTCGACACGAGGGTCTTTTGTCCGGCGTTGATATTGTTCGAGTTCTCGGCGCAGCTTGTTTTTGACCTCTACAAAGGCCTCAGCGCCCGCAAGATTATTCACCTGGTCAGGGTCATTGATGACGTCGTACAGCTCTTCGGCCGGCCGTTTGCCGAAGCAAAGCTCGAACAGCGGCTGCACCTTGCGGTCGTTCCTGTGCTCTATCATGTAAGTCTTGGTGGCGCCGTTGTCGATGTCACCATATACGCTCTGGTGTGGAGAATCAAAGTCGGGGTCGCCCGCGGGCCACCGGTCCGGCTCGTAGTTGCGGATATAGAGCCAGCGGTATGTGCGAATCGCCCGGCTGGGATAGCCGACGCCGTTCGGCCGGCACCACGTGTGGCGCTCGATGGCGGTAAAGACACGATTGCGACTTTGATCGACTCGCCCGGATTTGCCCGAAAGCAAAATACCAAGCAGACTTCTGCCGGTCATCTCCTCCGGCACGTCGAGTCCTGCCGCTTCCAGAAAAGTCGGCGCCATATCGGTAAGGCTGAGAAAGTCATCGACCGCCCGCCCGCCTTTGACCTTCGCCGCCCATCGGATGGCCAGCGGCATACGAGTGCCAAAGTCGTAAAGATTCGTCTTGGCCCGCGGAAAAGGCATTCCATTGTCGGAAGTGACAACCACGATGGTGTTGTCAAGCTTGGCTCTGCGCTCAAGCAGGCCGAGCATTTGCCCGAGATGTTTATCGAACCACTCAATCTCCACGCAATAGTCCAGGATGTCACTTCGCACCTCCGGCGTATCCGGCAAAAAGGCAGGGACATTTGCATCGTCAAGCTTCTTGCCCGCTCGCAGACCCGACCCTTCTTCATAGACCCTGTGCGGCTCTTTTCCCCCGTACCAAAAGAAAAATGGTGCGCCATCCGGACACTCATTCAGAAAGTTTTCGAAATTGCGTGCATAATCCGTCGTCTTTATGCCGCCGGCAGGGGGGGTAAGGCGGCGCTGGCTGTATTTCCTGCTTCCCACGGGATTGTGGCACCGCCCGCCGGCTTTGTAATTGCCGGGGTCCCAGCCCTTGTGCGTGTAGCCAACATGGTAGCCTGCCTCTTCCAGCAGCCCGGTAAAGACCTTGAACTTGCTCGGCAGCGCGCCCCGGAGCAGTCCACCCTCCTCAACCCGCCAGATTTCCTGCCCCGTGAGAATTGCGCTGCGCGACGGCGTGCAGGATGGGGCGGCGCAGAAGGCATGGGTAAAGAGCACACCTTCTCGCGCGATGCGGTCGAAATTGGGCGTGTCAACGGCCCTGCAGCCATTTATTGACGTGTGCAGCCACGATTGGTCATCGGAAATGCAAAACAGGATGTTGGGCCTCTCTGCCGAAGCCTTGACGGCTCGTTTGTTCGCCGCGCTCGTGCATCCCGCAAGAGCCACCGACCCCGCTAAAAGACCTGTCGTTTTCAGGAAATCTCGTCTGTTCATATTGCTTTTTTTCGCTGGATTGAGCGTTTGACCAGCTCTGCTTTCGTCCCCAAACGGGGGCAGGAGTCCGAAGAACCACCCATTTGATTGGCCTTCACACCTGTTGTGTACCGGCCGATAATTGTAACGGAAATTGTTATTTTCCGCCAGCCATTTCCGGCTCAACGAGGCGTGAAAAGATGCTTCCGCAAAGTAAGACTATAAGACGCCCATTCCTTCAAGAACCAGCCGCAGCTCATTCCTCTCCTCGTCGGTTAGATTTTCCGACGGCCCTCGCACCGGACCGCCCGGCAGACCTATCAAGCTCATGGCGCACTTGATTACGCTTTGGTAAAACGGCAGCTCATTCGATGAAATGTATGGGGAAAGAACGGTGGGGACCAGGCCGCGTCTGTGTGCGACCCTGCTGAGAAACTCTTGATAGGGTGCGAATCTGTCGCAGAGCTGTGTCAGTTTGTTGAAGTCTTTCTGCTGTCCGGCCTTGTAGAAGGCAATGGCCAGATCAGGGGCGAAATTCGCAAGCTCGGTGACAAATCCGGGGCATCCGTACAGCACAAAAAACGGATACATCAACTGGCCTATCCCGCAGATGATTACCATATCTCCGGGGTCAACCGCCTTTTGCATCCAGTAGTAAGCCAGGGCGTTGGTTGTGTTTTCCTTGTCCGCTACGATGTTCGGTATCTTCGAGAGCCTTGCCATAAGCGGCGGCGGTATCCACAACTTCGTGGTAGTGGGGTTGTTGTAAATCATTATGCCGATGTCTATGCTCTCGGCAACACTCCGGAAGTGCTCGAACAGGCCGTCTTCTGTGCCGGGCTGGTAATAGGGGCTCACAATCAGCACGCCGTCGACGCCCGCCTCTTGTGCGAACCGGCTCATTTCAACGGTGTACTTCGTTCCGGGTCGGCCCGTTCCGGCGATAACAGGGAACCTGCCCGCAACTTCATCGATAACGACGGCAATGGCTTTCTTGCACTCCTCGTCCGTCATGGCATAGAATTCAGCCGTGCTGCCCGTCGTCAGAAAGACCGCATCGGCGCCTTTAAGGGCCTTCGCCACGTGATCGACCGATTTCCTGAGTGATTTCTCATCCACCCGGTCGTTTTCGTCAAAGTGAGTCACTACCAGGTGAATTACGCCTTTTATCTTGTCTTTCAGCTCGTTCGGGCTCATCGCCATTGCTTCTGTCCCCACACCAAGCGCGTTATCTCACGATATCCAATGCTTTCATTATCTTTTGAACCTGTGTTACTTCCTCCTTTGTTCCCGGAGTCAGAGGCAGCCTCGGTATTCCGGCATCGTACCCAATCATTTTCATTGCGTCCTTGAGCAGGCAGACCGGATTTGTTCGGCCGCCGGCAGACAGTGACCTGAACAACGGAAGAAATGCCTGTTGCATCTTCGCCGCTTCCTCTATTTCGCCCGCGAGGAAGATTTCGATCATATTCCTTAAGCGGTCGCCAATCAAGTGCGAGCCGCCGCTCACAACGCCGCCGATCCTTTTTTCCCCTCCTTGCGCGAAGGCCTCCAAAATCATAACGTCATCGCCGCAATATACGATAAAATCTTCAGGCGTGATGTTGATATAAGCGGTAATCTGCTTGGGATTTATCTCGGCCTCTTCTTTTATGCCGACAATGTTGTCTATTTTGGCAAGCTCGGCCACAGTTTCGGGGTCGATATTCACGCCGCAGAATATGGGAATGTTGTACATAATCATATCGATTCTGATTGACGCCGCCACATTCTTGAAGTGGTTGTGCAGTTCCTTCTGGCTTGGTTTCGTGTAGTATGGCGAGAGCACCATCACCAACTCATACCCCAGGTCCTCGGCCTTTTTGCTAAGTGCAATCGCCTCCATAGTGGAAGCCGCCCCTGTACCTGCGATAAGCGGTATCTTGTCGCCCACTGCCGCCTTCACAACCTCAAAGACCTTGACCCGCTCCTCGGAGGTCATCGTGAAAAACTCCCCCGTCGTGCCGGTCAGTATCAATGAATCCGCCTTCTTCTGTGCAATCAGTTTCTCGGCGACGCTTACCGCCGCATCATAATCTACACTTTGGTCCTCCCTGAAAGGCGTTATCATTGGAACCAGTATTTTCCCGTAGCGCTCCTTGTTGAACATAATCTTTCCTTTCATCTCGCCGGGCGGTTTACCGCAACAATCATGCAATAGACTCCCAGCTCTCGAAAACAGTCTCGATATTCTCAACCGGGTCTTTCAACCCGAATTCGCACTGCGCGATTATGCCTCCTTCGGGCATCCAGAGCGCCTCCTTGACCCTTCTCACGGCATCGGCCACTTGTTCTCTTGCGCCGAAAGGCAGGATATGCTGCCTGTCAATCTCTCCCCAGAATGTTATCCTGCCCTTGTACCTGGCGCCAAGCTCTTCCATATCCATGCAGAAAAGTTGCGAGTTGACCGCGTCCATGCCGACCTCTATCAGCTCCGGATATATCAGCTCGATATTTCCATCCGAATGAAAGAAGGCATACTTACCCTTCGAGTGTATCAAATCACAGTAATCTTTGTACAAGGGCTTGAAAAAGTCCCGCCATAACCGGGGCGAAATGAGCAGGCTCTTCTGAGACCCCCAGTCATCCATAAAAGATATGCCGTCCACGTCGGTCTCCACCCACCTCTTTATTTCTTCCATATAGAAATTGTGGAGGATGTCCCGCAGAAGGTACAGGTGTTTGCCGGCGTCCATAAGCTCTACGAAAAGCTTCTCGGTGCCGAATAAGAACTGCATCCTCTCGAACGGTCTCACGGTAGTCCAGGCAAGGGTGAAGCTGTCGGTTTGGCCGCACATTTCGTTGACTTTCGGAAAATCAGCGCCCTCAAGTATTTCGTATGGCGCGGCCAGACTCTCGACGTCGGAAATATCCTTTAGCGGGGGCTCTTTCACCTCACCGGCCACACCGTCTTCGGCGGCGCGCCACCGGCATCCCCATTCGTCGGTTGCGACCTCGCCCTGTTTGTAACGCGTCCCACTGGCCTTTTCGCCGGGTCCGTAGTTGAAATCAAGTATCGTAATGTCTTCCGGGTGCTTCGTAAGGACCCGGTCTATGTCGTTCTGTCGGAACATCTTTGTTCCCGGCAGCCTCCAGAGATGCCTGGGGACACGGTCGGGACCCTCGAACTCCAGCGCCCTTTTTACTCTTTCTCTACCCGTCATGATAGCGTTCGATATCTGGAAAGATGCTGCCCGCCGGTAAAGCTCAAAGCAGACCGAAAACCTCCGGCAGCCATGTTACGATTTTCGGAATGTAGGTAATTATAAGAAGTATGCCGATGCTGGCAATGACAAAGGGGAGCATCTCTTTGACTATCTTTTCGATGGACAGGCCGCTGACGATAGAGCCGGTGAAGAGCGCCGCCCCGTAGGGGGGGGTGATAAGCCCCAGCGCGAGGTTGAATGTGACGACTACGCCGAAGTGCACCGGGTTGATGCCAAGAGACTTGGCAAGCGGATAAAGGATGGGCACCAGAATCAAAATGGCGGGCAGGCTGTCCATCAACATGCCCCAGATCAGCAGCAGGATATTCAGCATGAGCAGCATTACCCAGCGGTTGTCGGTTATCGACAGGAGAGAATCCGCTACCATCGCCGGGACCTTCTCGACCGAAAGAATCCACCCGAACACGTTGGAGGCCCCCGCCAGCATCAGGATTGATGCAGAAAGGACCCCGGCCCTGACGAAGACGTTACCCAGCGATTTCAAATCGACCCTGCCCTTCTTATACACCACAATCAGGATAAGGCCGTAGGCCGCCGCCACCGCGGATGCCTCCGTGGGGGTGCAGATTCCCGCTATAATCCCGCCCAGGATGATAAACGGCATCAACAAGAAAGGTATCGCCCCAAATGTCACCTTGATGATTTCCCAAAGGGCCAATCGGGCCTCGAATCGGGGAAAGTCTCTCTTTCGGGATATGAAAAACACAACGAGCATCTGCACAATACCCACCATTATGCCCGGCAGGGCGCCGCCCAGCAGCAGCCCGCCTATGGATATGCCTGTCACTGCCCCGACCAGGACCAGCGGAATGCTCGGCGGAATGATGGGCCCCTGTATCGCGGAGCTTACGGTAAGTGCCGTGCTGAAACTCCTGCTGTAACCGGCCTTTTCCATCATCCGTATTTCCATCGGCCCGAGGCCCGCGACATCCGATATGGCCGAACCGGAGCAACCGCCGAAGAGCATGCTTGCCAGTACATTCACATATCCCAGCCCCCCGCGAAAACGACCGACAGAAACGTTCGCGAAATTCAGCAGTCTTTCGGCCGTCCCCGAATAGACCATCAGCTCCCCGGCAAGCATGAAAAAAGGTATCGCCATCAGCGTGAAAGTGTCTATGCCCGTGAACATTCGATGCACCACAATCCAGGGCGTCTGGCCGCTCATAAGCAGGTAAGCCAGCGAGCTGAAAAGCATACAGAAAGAAAGCGGCATCCCGAAGAACATCAGGAACACAAACAGGGCGAACATCAATAAAAGCGCGGTACTCAATCTTCATCCTCTTTGACGGTTGAGTCACTCCCCCCTTCTTTGTCGGGGCTTCTTCTGCCGAAGATATTCCTGGCGGCCAGCTCAACCATCATCAGAAAAGCGCCGATCGGCAGCGCCATATATACCCAGAAGAAAGATATTCGCAAGGCGGCCGTCCTGCCGATCCGTTCTTCCATCGCCATCACGCAGCCCTGCCAGAAAACGACGACCAAAACGAAAAAGACAAGTACGTCGATGAAAAGTCTCCACCAGCGGCGAAACCGGGCCCCCAAGCCTGCGGTGACAAAGGTAAGGGCGGGGTGCAAGTCTTCCCTGGCCGCAGCGGCGCTTCCGATGAGCACCATGTAAAACATTACATATCTGGCAAGCTCCTCCGTCCAGAACACCGGCAGCGCAAGCACATAACGAAAGAGCACCTCAAGTATTATGACGACAAACATTATCGCCAGTAAGACAGCCGTGCCCGCGCGTATGAATCGGAGCAGTGAATTCTCGACCCGTCGCATTTGTGTATCCAAGCTCAGCCTCTCCAGTCGTCTTTGGCCGGTAAGTGTATCTTCGTCATCGGCCGTGTTCACTCACTCCTTCGCCGTTCTTGTGGGTTCCGCTTCCTCCCTCAACTGCTCTTCCACGGCCTCGATGGAGGCAAGGAACTCTGCGACCAGACCCCGGTAAGGCTCCTGCTGAACCCATGGCCGCTCTTTCATCCAATTCGTTACGGGGGCCCGTGCCGCCTGTCGGAACATCTTCATTTGCTCTGCGGTGGGCGAATAAATCTGCATCCGCTTCTCCGGCTTTTTCAGTTCCTCCAGCGCCAGTGTATCGAGAAGCTCCCCGAACCCGTCGTAGGTCAATCGGGCCGTCATTTCAGCCTCAACCAGAGCCTCCCTCAAATCGTCCGGCAAAGACTGGTACCACTGCTCATTGCAGAGAAACGCGCCCACCCCCATAAGATGGCCGGTCAGCGTCAGGTGCTTCTGAACCTGATACAGCTTGCCCATCACTATGTTCTGCAGGGTGGTTTCCTCGCCGTCAACCACGTTCGTTTGCAGGCTTGTATAAAGCTCCAGCCAGCCGACGGGAACGGGCGTTGCGCCCAGAGATTCCATCAGCTTCATGTGCGGAACAATTTCCATGGTCCTCATCTTGAGGCCTTTCATATCCTCAGGTGTTCTGATGGGCCGGATATTGTTTGTCATGTGCCTGAAGCCGAACGGCCCCAGCGAAAGAATTCTAATGCCCGTCCGCCTGGCGCAATCTTCTCTGAGCTTTCTTATCAGCGGCTGCCCGTTGTCCAGCGCCATTCTCGCGCTGGCCCTCGAAGAGAAAAGATAAGGCAGGTCCAGAATTTCAAGAGGCGGATAATACAGCGAGGCCAGCACGCCCGAGCTGATATCGGCGATCTGTATGGTCCCCTTCCTCACCTGCTGCACGGAGGACTGCTGCCCGCCCAACGGCCCCCCGGGATAGATATCGACTCTTATCCTGCCCCCGGATAACTTCTCCAACTGTGCCTTGAAAACCACCGCTTTTGCGCTCGAAGATTGCATCATCGGGTCCTGCACTCCGAGATGACTGTATCTTACGACGAACTCCGGCTCCGCCGCCAATACCTCGCAGCACATCAGCAAAGCCGGCCATACAGACAACCAGAGCGTATATCTTCCGCTCTTCATAAAAAGTCCTTATTTTGCGCACGGTTCATTTCCATTGACACACACTTAAAGAGCAATTCGCGTCCCGGTATTCTACCGCATTATTCGATTTGGTCAAGAAAAGCGGGCCCGGCATTGTCCGGGCTCCTTCGGCCCCCATTGGCTGCGGGCCGCTTTTTTCGAATCTCTGCAATAAGGCGCATTTTTCTGCCGATAAAACAGGATAGGGTTCCGAAATCAGAATAAGGAGATTATTCGATGAAAGCGAGAAAGAATCTGGTTGCCGGCCTCGCGGGATTACTGGCCTGCGGCGCCGTCCTGGTTTGGGCTTCGACCACAACAGGCGGACGCGAGGAAATCTACGAGGTTCGACCCGAGGTCGCCATACCCGAATACAGAACCGACGCCGCGCGTGCCATAGATGCCTACGAGCGCTTGATGGAACGATATCTGGATCTGACCGAAGGCAATTTGCTCCGGCTCGGCACAGACGTGCAGAGGATGCTCAACAAGCTGGATTCCATCGAGCACGAGCTGACGGGCCTTTCGGCCAGAATGGAAAGAATCGAAAAATCGTTCGGAATCGAGCAGGCTCACGCAGCGAATCAGAAAGACGCCCCACCGCAGACAGCCAAAAAGAGTTCTGCCGAGAAACCCTGACGACAGAAGTGGACCTCGGATAAACCCGGGCGCCCGGCAGGGCTTAGCCATACGTCTTGCCGTCTTCATCCACGTAAACCGTTCCGCTCGCCTGTTTTATTATCCTGACCGCCTTGGGCACTTCCGCCAGCTTCGGGACCTTGAAAAGTCGCCGGCATCTTTCGCACCTTATCCGCCGGTCGGCGGCGCTGCTGTCGAGCAGCCAGGTGCAGCCACATCTTGGGCATTGAGCAATAATCTGCATCAGTAGCTGCCTTGCGGTACGAACCGCAACACCTCAAACCTGCTAACCGGTTCTACCCGAAAAGTTGACCTCAAAAATTTTAGCCTTGGATTGGCCGGCTATCCACTGTAAACTTCTTCTCGTCCTATAATATTGTGCCATCAAAAGCAATACGCCCTTGTTCATGAGGAGTCCGACGGCTACGCCCCGAAGCGCCTCGTTTTTTCTTGAGTTTGGAGAACGAATTTGCTAACATAAGCATAATTGGGGGTGATGAGATGACAAAGCAGATTCCATGTCGTGTGGTTAGGTCGCTTCCTCTGGCCAACTGCGGCAGCCGACTGAGCAGTGCCGCCGGCGCATACGAGCATTACAACAAAACCGAAGAACGCTGCTTTACTGGTTTTCGCGTCACGCACTCCCACGAGGCGTTTACATACGCAAGGCTCTTCCGCATGGATACAGTATCCATCGACCCCGCTTGGCTGGGAAAAAACCTTGATTGTTACGTCTGACCGTGATTATTGACAATCCCGGCAGCGTCCCCGGCAAGAAAAATGGCGAGGTGATGGATTATGGGGGTACCATTAGGCCACACATCCTCGCCCGGTCACATAATCCTTTACGCCGCAGGCTTTCGACCTTCCGTGGTCCGCCCTGTAGTTCAACCCGCCATTACTAAAGGTTCTTATATACCGAATCTCAGAATATTTCCTGCCGCCTCTCGAACATTCTCCGGATCATCGAGTTCACCGGACAGCAGCAGTTCCTGCGCCCGGTCAATCGCACCTTTATCGACCTCTTGGCTTTGCATTGCTTCGTCAATCAAAGAGGCGTAACTGACTCGCAGGGATGCATCACCGTCATCATTCGGACGCGGCCTCACAGAGTTAATTTGCGTCGGTGCCGGTTTTTCCAGGAAGTCCTGAATCCCATTCGTGTCGATTTTCATTGTATAACTGCCCTTTCAGTACTGTTACGCCTATGTCATTTTCGCACGTTTTTGAAAAAACTTGAGGCTTTTTTGCCAAATCCCAATTTTTTTCTCAAGTTTTTCCCTTTTTTCTGAACGATGACGTGGGTTCGGCGTCTCACCTTCCCACAGAGACCCCGGGTAATCCACCCTGTCGCCGTCTATTCCTCGACAGTGTTTGCCCCACCTCGTAGGCGACGAACTTGATGAAGCTTATCGGGCTGACTGCCAACAAGTGCTGTCTGGAAGAAGAAAAATCGGGATGCATTTGATGATGTACGTATCTTTTTACCCGATCTTCAGTCGTTTTATCGGCCGCGTCCCAAATTTGCTCTAAAGCCCACAGCAATTGCCCATCCTCGAGATCCAACAGCTTCAGGCGAAGACCAACGACAACATGGGGATAAGGCCTGAATTCGGTTACACTGCCGACCAATACCGCGCTGCATTTGAGCGCCTTGCGGATTTCAACCAATTCTTCAAGCTGATATCCCGAGCTCAGGTCCATCTGCAAGCTGCGCCACACAGCGTCATTTCTGCGAACAATAGTCAAAGAGAACACCTGTCTCTTCTGCAGCTCCTGGAAAATCGCATCGGTTACATCGCCGGATATGTGTGGATAACTCGAATAGTTGTCCAATTCAACTATGGCAACCCTGCCTACGGCGCTCAGGTTCTTATCCGGATTTATGTAATAATAATCAGCAGGGCCCGGAGGTGCCATTCTGGCCGAGCTGCAGCCACAGAGAATAACCGGGAACATTAATAGTATCGCCTTTGCTCTATTCATTTGGTTCACCTATTGCCCGCGTTTCCTGCTGTTGAGACCCGGAAGGGGCCGCTGCCGACAGCGCAGCCTGGTCCTGTTGCTCGCCCTGAACCGACCCAACATTGACCTCTCCGCCCAGAACTGTGAGTATCTTCAGCAGCGTCTCCAATTGGGCTTTTTCGGCATCGCGCATCTCTTCGCGGAAACCGATGACGTTCCCTTTCCAGTTGTTCAGCTCAATGGCCATCTCCCTGAGAAGATTGTTTGCCTCGGTCAGCTCTTTTTGGGCCTGCTGCAAGTTGGTTTCAAGAGCAACGGCACGCTCCTTGAGTCTGCGGTTCTCCGCGATGAAGTCCTTGTTCTGCTGCCTCAGAACCGCGGCCTCCTCGGAGAGTTTGGCATATTTCTGCGACAACTCTATCGCAGACTCAACAGCGGTCGGACCTTGTGGAGCGGATTCTTTGAATCTCTCAGCGACAGAGCCCCTCCCCACTTCTGCCTGAAGGTCCGACGACGGGACAATATCTTCGGGACTTTGGGGAGCTGAGCAACTCGGCAGAAGGAACATCAATATTGATTGTAACACAAAGATCGCGGTTTTTTTGTTGGGCTGCATTGTAATTTCTCCATTTATTCTGTTTGACAGCTTATTGCTCATGAACCACCGGCCTCTATTGCTCTTTGGGCGTAACATAGTCACATCGCAAGTTCGTTTTTGTGCCGCAGGAACAAGTCACCTCAACGACTGCAAATTCAGGATGGTTCTCTATAATCCGTACTGCCGGCGCCGAGGCTGTACGGGTCTGCTTCGACAGGCCCGGGGCGGCCTCGGCAACATTCAGAAGGAATCTGCCTTCGAGTCTGACTTCGCTGCCTTTCAGAATACGTCCCATTGCTTTTCCCACTTGTTCTGTCGGCCTTTTCCCTGTTCCTGCACGGCACGGGTCCCGAATCACGCGCAATAGTCAATGGAAGGTTCGTTGGTTCCATCTTCGGCGCGTTCGACGCCGGCGCTTTTTTCGTCGACTCCCCTGCCCGGTTCTTCACCGGATTTTTGTCTGTTTCCGCTACGAAGGTCCCGACGCCGCTTTCTCTCTTCACGACGTTTGGCAGGAGTCAGTCCGATGATGTTCTGCAAGCCTTCCACCGGCTTTATTATATTATTGTAGTTATCGTCCGCCATCTTTCCATTGCCTTAATTTTACGGATAAACTAAACAAAGCGCTTGCGTGTAGCTGGCTGACACGTGACTCGGTGATTTGGAAGACTTGAGCAATCTGTTTCATCGTCATCTGCTGCTGGTAATAGAGCAGAATTATCCGCCGTCTTCTCTCGTCCAACTGCTGAACGGCTTCGGTCAGCTTGTTTGCAAGCTCGGCCTGTTCGAGCTGTTCGTCCGGCGTCATGGTGTCAGGAGCGGCCAAGACCTCGCCCAGAACAGGGTACTCGCTTCCGAACCCGTCAATTGAGACGAAATGCTGCGCACGGGCGCTTTCGAGTGTTTTGTAAAGCTGCTCTACGGTTATTCCGAGTTTCTCAGCCAGATCTGCGTCGGTGGGGGCGGCGCCTGTCTGCTCGGTAATCTCACGACTGACCCGCAAGGCATTCTGAATCTGCTTATTGAGGTTCGACGATAGCAAAGAGAACCCTCTCAGCTCGTCAAGAATGGCGCCTTTGATCCTTATGTAAGCGTAGGTCTCGAACTCGGCGCCGTGGCCGGGGTCGAAATCGCGGGAGGCCTTGATGAGTCCCAGAGTTCCTGCCGAGACCATGTCTTCAAATGACAGCGGCGGCTTCAGGTAAGTCGCCACCCGCTGCGCTATTCTGCGAACCATCGGTAAATACTCGGTTATTCGCTCATTATCGGGAAGTTGCTTCTGGTCCCTTGAATACGCGCGCAGGGCAACGGCCTTCAGGTGCTGTTTGGCGTCGAGCTTCCGTTCGGAAATATTCTTAGTCCCTGCGGGCACTATTCTTCTCCTTTTCACGCCTTACCTGGCTGTCAATAAGAGCACTCATCAAGACCGCATTGACTGCTTTAACTGCTAACGTTCCTGCCGCGTAGCTGACAGCCGAGGCCAGCATAGCTCTCTTACAGCAGGTAAAGGGGCTAAGCCCGCTGAGCCAGCCCACAAGGCTGATTCCAAAGAAGAATAGCACCGCTATTCCCACTGCGATCGGTCGAGCTTGCAGAGGCATTATTGGCCGCTCCTTTCAGTTATAAATCATATATCGTGGCGTACTCATTCCTCTGGCGCCCTGTCAGCTGGATACTCCCACCAGCTCCTGCTGTTTGGTCGCTTTGGGCTCGGCTTGCAGGACGGATACGGTCTCTATCGGATCTACCTCGGCTCCGAGCACTATTTCATCATAGGCTATGACCGGCAATGGGGGCACGGCTCGTGAGAGCATCATCGCCAGCGGCGCACGTAATCTCGAGTCGCAAAGCAGGAGCACTTTGTCCTTGCCGCCGTCCATTGCAGTCTTCCAGGCGTGTGCTATCTTTTTGCTTATATCCATCGCCGACTCCGTTGGCAAGGCAAGCGTCATCTCCTCTCCATCCTGTCGCACAGTTGAGAGCATCTCATGCTCGAGCGCCGGGTGCAGTGTGATGGCCGAAATCTTGCCCGTCTCGTCTTTATACCGCTCTGTGATCGTTCTGCTCAACCGCTTTCGAACGATCTCTGTCAGAGCAGAGGCGCTCTTTGTTCTTGAGGCATTCTCTCCCATCGCTTCGAGTACGGCCGTGAGTTCGCGAATTGGTATTTGGTCCCTCAACAGGTTCCTGAGCACGCGTTGAAGCAGTCCCACAGGTACTAATTCGCCCACAACTTCTCCGACCAATGAGGGTTGGGTCTTGCGAAGCCGATCAACGAGCAGTTGCACGTCTTCCCGCGTGAGCAGCTCATCGGCGTGCCTTCTCAAGCTTTCGGATAAATGTGTGATAAACACGGATTCAGGGTCGATCACCGTATAGCCCCTTAACTCGGCCTTATCCTTGTCAGCAGCTTTAATCCAGAGAGCGGGCAGCCCATAAACAGGCTCGGTGGTTTCTATTCCCGGCACTTTGTCCTGGACAGCGCCCGAATCCATTGCCAGATACATCTCCGGCTGGAGGTGCCCGGTTGCTATGGTGTGGTCCGACAGCCGGATCTCGTAGGCCGTGGATTTGAGGCTGATATTATCCCGCAGCCGAACCAGAGGGATGATGATGCCCAGCTCCTGGGCAAATCGCCTTCTCAAAGCTCCTATACGCTCAAAAATCGTACTGTCTTTGCGAGGGTCGACCAGACTAATCAATCTTACACCCACTTGTACAGAGACCCTATCGATATCAAGCAGGTTTTCAACGGGTTCTTTCTCGGCCTTTACTTGCGATGGTGTTCCGCGTCTCTTTTCCTGACCCTTTTCGGTTCGCGCCGCCCCTCGTCCAAGGAGGGCAGTGCCGGCGGCGAGCAACAGGAAAGGTATCTTAGGCAAGCCCGGCACCAATACCAGGGCCGCAATAATGCCGGAGGTCATCATCAATGGCTGACTCGTTTTAAGAAACTGTCTGCTGAGGTCTTGCCCGACACTGTACTGTGAGGAGGTTTTGGTCACCAGGAAGCCCGAACTTATGGAGATTATCACTGAAGGTATTTGGCTGATAAGTCCGTCGCCGATGGAAAGAATGGAGTAGGTTTTTATTGCGCCGGCAATTGTCATGCCCCGGGAATACCCTATGGCTATGCCCCCGATGATATTGATGGCGGTAATTATCAGTCCGGCCTTGGCGTCACCGCGGATGAACTTGCTGGCGCCGTCCATTGCGCCGTAGAATTCGCTTTCCTTGATGATTTTTGCCCGGCGTTCGTTAGCCTGAGCCTCGGTAACAATTCCAGCATTAAGGTCTGCGTCGATAGCCATTTGCTTTCCGGGCATGGCATCGAGTGTGAAACGAGCAGCAACTTCGCTTATTCGCTCGGCGCCCTTTGTAACTACTATGAACTGAATAACGAAGAGGATCAGGAATATTACCAGCCCCACGACGAGGCTGCCGCCGGCGACAAAGCTGCCGAAGGTCTGGATGATTTTCCCCGCGTTGCCCTGCAGAAGTATCAGTCTTGTCGAAGCCACGTTTAGAGAGAGGCGAAACAGGGTCACGAAAAGAAGCAGCGAGGGGAACGTGGATAGCTCGAGGGCTTCTTTTGATGAGAGGGTAATTATCAGGATGGCCACCGCCAGTGATATGCTGCAGGCCAGGAGCATATCGAGTATGGGCGTAGGCAACCGGACGATAAGTGTGGCAAGAATTGTCACCAATCCCAGCGCCAGGACCGTATTACTGTTTCTTGAGGAAGCCGGCGATGTATCGAGAGGGTCAGGCCCGAGCATTCCTGATGCCGTTGATTTGGAGGAAACCGTCATCATAGTTTCTCTTAGCGAATATAATCATACTATAGTTAACTTATGCGCCGGGTGCTTTTTCAGCGGATGCGGCAGGACCAAGGATCTCCTTTATTCTGACGGCGAACTGGTTGTCCACCACCACAATGTTGCCAGTTGCAAACCTGGTGCCTTTCAGGTACAAATCCGCCGGTGCATCAACAGGCTTGTCCAGCTTCAATACCGACCCCGGTCCCAGTTGCAGCAGCTGTCGCACCGGTATCTCCGTTTGTCCGATGGCAACTGTCACCAATATGTTCACGTCGAGTAGGATGTCGATACTTCCGGAGGCATTTTTGGTTTCACTCTCAACCGCCTCGGAAAATTCGACGGACTGTACCTGCGTCTTAGAATCCCCTTCCGTCGTGTTATCCTGCTCCTGGTTAACTTCGGTCTTTTCTTGCACATCTTCAGCCGTTTCTGCCATACCTTGACTTCCTTTTGCAATACATTTATGAGTTCTTGTTCGAATTTGTGTTTCGGCCCGTGCCGTGAGGCGATTCCGGCGTCTGCAAAGGCGATAAAACGCATCTATGGTCCTGCGCAATTACTACCGCGTACTTTCCAGAGGATTTTGCAAGCAGCCCTCCGAAGATCGGCCGACCTTCGATAACCAGCTCGATCGGCTCGGCAGTCTTTCGATCTAGCAGCAATATGTCGGAAGGACAAAGACTCATCAACTCTCTCAGGGTCAGCTCCGTTGTGGCCAATCGGGCCGTGACGAAAACGCTCATTTGCTCCAAATGCCCGCGAAGAGCCTTCGAAATATCCTTCGCTGAAGCGCCGCTTGCACCTTGTCCGGCTCTCCCAACAACCGGTTCCATCGCCTCACAGAGCATCAACAGGTAAGCTTGAGTCTTGTCTGAACCGGTTTTCTCAACGGTGAAGGTGACTTTGCACAGTTCTTCTGTGCCTTGCAGGTCGAGGAGCTGTAACCTTCTCGCAAGCGTTCCGGTGGGCTGGAAATCACACGCGGTGCGAACCTCGCAAATCGCATCAATGATAGCAGTTGCGGCGTCTAATAACAGTGACTCTTCCAGTTGTGATAAATCTCTGTTTGTGTCCTTCTCCTGTTCCGTGTCCCCGAGCAATTGTGTTGCCCAGCCCAGAGCCGTCTGCGCCGGTATGCCGATCAGGCCGCAAGGTTGATCCGGACTGTTCCCAAAGGCAAGGTAGTAATCATTCTCGTTGCTGTCGGAGCACTCTCCGAAGAGTTTATCAGCAAAATGCTGTGTGGTCGAATCGATGTTTACACTGAAGTCGCCGGGGCATAGGGCCGCAAATTTGGCCGCAATCGTTTTGCATAGGCCTTTCGTGAAATCATCCAATTTGCTGAGTTGCTCGCGAGTGAAACAATGGGGCTCATGCCAATTATACTCCGAGACGTCGGCCGGTGGGCTGCCGCCTGCCGGCGCCGAACCCACAGCGGCGAGCAGTTGTTGCATCTTCTGTCTGCTCAAGTTGTCGCTGGATGAGCCGCTCATTGTACTGCAAACTCCCTGAAGAGAATCCCCTCTATTTGAGGCTTGATATCCGGAAAAAGTTTCTCGTTAAAAGTGTCCAGTATTTGGGATTGAACACGTTTGAGATTCTTATCGCCGCGGATATCATCGAGCCCCAGACTTGCCAGGTATATGGTCAGCCCGTTTGTCAGCAGGGGCTTTTTCTCATCAAAGAAGGCAACGCCTTTTTTGGGGTCCGTTTGAGAGCTTATCGCCAGCGTCAGAGTCGCCCGGACATAACGTTTTACACCGGGTTCGTCAAGATTTGCCACGACGGGTTCCAGATTGTAGTACCAGACCTTATCGGAGTCTTTGCGCGAAGTCTCGGGGCTCAATTTGTCCTCTTGAGCCGGATATGCTTCCCGGGCGTGCCCGGCGGTCTCAGTTTTGTGGAGACAACCTAACAGTCGACCGACGCCAAAACCGACGCCGGCGCAAGAAACGACCACGGCAACCATTATTATCCACGGCAAGAAATCCCTTATGCGCGGCTTTTTTGCGGTCTTTTCGTCAGTTTTTTCCTGTTCCGTATCCTGCTGTTTTTCTATGTCTTTTCCGTCTGCCATCTTCTGTCTTCACTCCGACAATTACTTCCTGAAATAATCTGCATACCCTGACATTACCGGATTGGCTGCAGGCAACCTTGTTCGCGGTATCGGCGAATCTTATCTCGCAGCGTGCGATCGCTTATGCCTAACGCCTTGGCCGCTTTCGTCTGATTGCCGGCTGTCTGACGTAAGGTGTCCAGGATTGCCCGCCGTTCTATCAATTCAAGCGGGACCCCGCCGAGTCCTGAATGCTCGTTCGAGCAATTAAGCTCGTCGGCAGGTTCTTCCCTTCTTATGCGTTCGGGACAGTTGACGCCCCTGACTTGCGCGGCTCGTTGCGACTTACTGAATTCCCATCCTGCGAAATCATCGCACGATATAGCGCCATCAAGCAGCCACGACGCATCAGCCAACGAGAGCGTCTCGCTGGCGCCCAAAATCAGGGCTGTTCGAACAACGTTGCGCAACTGCCGGACATTGCCGGGCCAGTGGTATTGGGCGAAAATATCCATCATCACAGGGTCAAGTTTGGTTATACGCCGCCCTGCCTCACGAGCATAAAGGTTGACGAAGTGCCAAACAAGCTCGGGAAGGTCCTCGCCGCGATCTCTCAGGGGGGCAATGACCAGCCTTATGCCACCCAGCCGGTAGTAAAGGTCCTGTCGGAACCGCCCCTCTTGGACTTCTTGAACGATGTTCTTGTTGGTAGTGCTTATTATTCGCACGTCAACCCGGATGTTCTCGCTTCCACCGACGCGCTCAAAATCCTGTTGCTCGAGAACGCGCAATAACTTCGCCTGGAATCTGGGCGCAGTCTCAGTTATCTCGTCCAGAAGCAACGTTCCACCCTGCGCCGTTTCGAATCGGCCTCTGCGCCGGGTGTAGGCGCCGGTGAAGGCCCCTTTCTCGTGGCCAAAGAGTTCACTCTCGAGAAGTGAGTCACTTAGGGCGGCACAGTTCACCTTGACGTAAGGCCCCTGAGCCCTTCTGCTCTTGTGATGGATAAGATAGGAGAACAGCTCCTTGCCTGTTCCACTTTCACCAATTATGAGAGCCGGTGCCGAGGTGGGAGCGATCTTCTCGGCTAAATTGACGGTTTGAACCAGCTTGGCGCTTTTGCCCACAATTTGGTACAGGCACCGACTGTTCTCCTGAGCCGAAGCTCCTATGGATACACTGTGGCTGGGCAACAATATCTCCAGGAGAGTTTCTATATCTTCTCGCCTGAGCGGTTTTGTCAAGAAGTCATAGCAGCCCTGGCGAACAGCCTGGACGGCTGTCTGTGTCCCCCGTCGTAATACGTCATCATATCGGACGTCTCTTGCAGCTTGTTGCAGCGGCGGTTCCTTTGGTTTCTCGCTTTTTGCCCCGCTGCCCGGCAATCCGGTTGGAAAATGGAAGTCTGCGATAATTATTACCGGAAGCTCCGGCGAGTTTGCCTTGATCTTTCGGAGCAGCTCGAAACCGCCGTGTGAACGTGATTCGACCTCATCCTTTTGGTTTGTTTTCTGTGCTCGCAAGCACGTTTCACCATCCGCTCGCCTCGTGGAAGGGGGGAGAGGCTGAGTCGCGAACCTCTCGCAGGTGAAGACAACGTCGAAATCACTCTTGTCAAGAAGGTCCAACGCAGTTTTCTCATCGGCGGCTAAGTGGCCTCGAATCCCTTTGCGAGCCAATATCTCAAGAATTAAGCGAGCTGCTTCGCGGTCATTATCAACTATCAATACGTTTGGCGTATTATCTCCTTGCCGGATTTGGCTTGTGTCGCTCGTTTTGGTTGTGCTCACTTGTCCGATACTCCGTTTCTAATCCAAAGGGTTCTTGTGCCCGGCCTTCTCCGGAAAGTAGCTCCAAGTGGGGCCCGTCAGGCTCCCGTCTTGAGAAATTCTCTTTTGCTGTGTACTGTCTCCAATCAGCGCCCAAGGCTTGTCACTCAAGTACCAATCAATCAATTTTCCCTCGGCCTTGGCCAGATCCGTCCATGGCGAATCAGGGTGTTCCACAATTAGCTGTCCGTATGCTCGTTTTGCCGCCGGCATATCGTCATGACGCAGACAGTTTGCCACTTGGAATATAATCCAAGCCCTTTGCTCAGCCGCGAATCCGTCGTTTACATCCTGGCGACTGAGGGCTTGCTGGTAGAGCGCCGCCGCTTCTGCCAGATTTCCGCTGAGAAACAAAACCTCCGCCAGTTCGAAAGGGTTTTCTATTTGACTGGGTTGTCGGCATAATTCTCTGACCATTCCCAGAGTCTTGCTGGAAACAACCTTGTATGGAAGTTCAAATTCTCTCGGTGCCGCCGGAGACTCCTTCGGTTTCTCACCAAGGGCCGAGGTTCCATTGGGTTCGGTTGTGGAGCCCCCCTCAGAAAGGCCGGCATTGCGGGCTTCCTGCTGTGGTCTGAACTCGACAGAACGAATTCGCTCGATTAGCTGCTTAATTTCGTCCTTTCCTTTCTCGTCCTTATCATTCTTAGGGGTGCTGATCCAGGCGCGCCACAGTTCGTCTCGGAAGTTTGTGTCCGATGCATAATGCCTATAATGTTCGTTCGCATCTTGCAAGGTCCGCGCGCGAACTACAGTGGAAAGGCTGGTTGAGCCGGGTTGTTCTGATGAAATTGCCGATGCGGAAAAACATGGCGAGAGAAGGCACACCAAAACCAAAAAGCCAAAGGTACGATAGGATGAGCTGAGGTCTCTGGGAAAAGCTTTGAGCCTGGAGCTGCAGCTCTGTTCCGGATTCTTGCCATTAATTCTCATTGGTTCCAACCTTCCTGCTTTATGGGGCTGCTCCGATTGATTGAGCCATGGCAGCCGTCTTGTCGTTGGAGAACTCAGCCGCGTCCCACCGTCCCAGCAGAGCCAGTGCCGCCTTGTCGTAATCTTTCTGCTCGCCGTAGGCCCTTGCCAGGACCTTCAAGGCCCTTTGTCTTATCTGCATTGCCGGCTCAGCAGCTAAAAGTCGTGAACATAGAGAGATGGCTTGCGGATTTCTGGACAGTCTCAGGCAAACATCGGCCAATTCGACAGTGATTTCGTGTGCCTCAGGGCCGGGTTCGGCAAGAGTGAGAGTTTCGGCGAGGTCTTTATAGGCCAGTTCCAAATCTCCTTTGGCCACGCGGCACCTGGCCAATTCAAGAGATGCTCTGGCTTTCAGGCGGGGCTCAGCCAGATACTGTGCCGTGTCTCCAAGCGTGGCAACGGCCTTGTTAACTAAACCCATGGAGCGAAGCACAGCCGCCTTGAGCACTAATATCTCTATGTATTCCTGCGGCGGGATTCGCCGCGACTGCACATTTTCTAATACGTCAAGGGCCTCGACCGGCTGCCCTTGTTGAATGTGTATTTTGACGAGGTCTGATATGGTCTCCAGGTACTGTTCTTGGGTCAACTGTCCTGCCAATGCGTATTGGAGGGCGTCGCGAGCCTGCTGCGGCTTCTGCAGAGCCAGGCTTGTTTTGCCTAAGAGCAAATAGGCCGAGCACAGCTCGCTCTCGGCGTGATCTCTGGCGAGGCGGACGTACCGCGTCAGCCATTCGGCCGCACCTTGATAGTCTTTCTGTTCATAAAGGCATCTTCCTGCTCCGAGGGCGGCGGCGGCCTGGGATTCCGGCGATAGGCAAAGGTTGTAAACCTTTTTATAGAGGCCTCCGGCTTCTTTTTGGAGGCCCGCTTTGACTGTGACCTCGGCCAGATGTAGACACGCCTCACCGTACAGTTTGCTGTCAGGATATTGCTCAACGAGCTGCTTCAAGTCCTCCCGTGCCCCCGCGTGGTCATGAAGACTTGCCTTCAGTTTGCTTGAACGCAACATCGCAAGGGGCGCCAAAGATGTGCGCGAGAACCGATTTGCCACTAACTTGTATTCTGCGATTGCATCGGTCACCTCGCCTCTCTGGGCCTGCAGGACTCCTCGGGCAAAGTGGGCGTTGACGGCGCGCTCATCATCGTGAAATGTGAGCAGGAATCTTTGCCAAATGGAAAGGGCTTCGTCGGTCAGCCGGGCCACGTATTCTGACAATGAGTAATAACTGGCAAGATCACAAACGCTTACGGTTCGTGTATTATCCAGTTGGGCCATCAGGCCGACGCTGCCGGCCGCAGAACTGATGAATTGTTGAGTTGTTGTGCTTGGCATGTACAAGCTCACCGGCCTCCTGCGAACCACGCCCTGCATCTGTTCGGTTGATCGAGTAACAGCGGGGGCCCAGCGAATCTCGAGACCGGCATTGGCGGCAAATCTTGCCAGCAGCTCTTCGATAGGCGCCCCATTGCAGATTACAGACCAGCGAGGCGGACCACCTGCATGCTGGAGCCTTTCAATCTGCGGGCCGAGCAGGCCTTTGTTCAGGTGCGCCCAGCCGGAATTCAGAAGCGAACGTAGCTGTGCCTCGTTTAGACTGGCGAAGGGATCGGCCCGCGCAGACCATGCTTCTGCGTTTTCGCTCACCCAGAAATCTTCCGGAAGGTCCTTGTCGGCGTCGCAAAGCGAAAGAACCTTTTTGGTAACTGATTCGCCCGCCAGAAAGTTACAATTACACTCCAGCAAATGTGCCCAATCGCTCTCGCGCTCCGTTGCGCCGGCCAGCGCAATAGCCTGGTAAGCGTTCATCCGAGCCTTCAAATACTGTTTATTCTCCATCTCCAGCAAGCTCAGATGGTAGTTAGTCAGGGCCCGGACCAGCGGTGAACGACTTCTTATTATATTTGCCAGTAAACGACCGGCCCCGTCGTGGTCGCCCGTGTTCATCATGCACATTGCCATTCTTAGCTGAAGAAAGTCTCTGACCGGTTCTTCCCCCTCTTCTCTCAAAAGATTTTTCAGAATATCCCCACAAACTGCAAAGGCTTTGCCATAATCCTTTTGCGAGAAGAAAGTCTCCGCAACCCATAAAGACGTCGGTTGCCGTTGCGCCAGTGCGGCTGTCGGCTCTGTGATTGCGCGAGTGGATGCTTCCGGCACTGCCCCTGCGGTGCCTTCGGCCCGTCGGCTGGATGGCAACGACGGTCTGCCAAGAGGCGCCGGTTCGACAGAACCTGCACCTTGTCGAGGGGGAGATTCCGCTCCAGTATCAGCCCTTGGCAGCAACGCAGATTTCAGCAATGCGTATACCAGAATTGCCGCTATGCCTAAGATACAGAAGATGAGCACCTTCTCAAGGCTTGAGAAGCGTCTGTTCCGAATTGCACCTGCATCGGGGCGAATTGAAGCGACAGGACTCTCCGCCGAATCTGCCAGGAGCTTGTAGAATTCTTCGTCTCCGGCAAAAAGATTACGTTCGGAACGTTCGCTGACAGGCCGCGACGCCGGCGAAGATGTGTCAACCTCCGCCTTGGGTATTTCCTCTCCAAGGCCCTCCCCCTCGGCCGCCGTCTCTGGTGCATTCTCCTTGAGAATATCTTTTTCGTCCGTTGTTGCCATAGTTGCTATTCCGCCCTCAACACTGCATTCCGGGGCGTTTACTCCCCCTTGCAAAATAGGATGCTCAGAGCCTCAGTACCTTGTTCTCGAATCTTCTATGACAATAGCAATAGGCGTGCCAGAGTCTGCAGTTGGCATCGGGAGGTTGCGATTAACATCCTCTTTGGCCGGAAACTCGCCTTTTGGGGGCCTCGCCAATTCTCGGAAATGTCAGGATTCTATACGGGCCGATAGATTTTCGGACACAAATCCACAACCGCAGCACTTGTCATCAGCCGGTAATCAGGCACAGACATAACAAGGGCCGTCAGGAGCGGTTACGACATCTGGAGACCGCGCCGACAAATTACCGTTCATCCGCTTAATGCGTAGGTGAAACGGTCAGGTCGGGGTCTTGGAGCTATTTCGAGAGAAAAATCGTTTGGGCAGAGGCTCAAATTTGGGCACGCGGGGGGAAATTTATGCCTCTGGGGCCCCGAACGATTTTTCTCCGGCGTTCCGAACTCCGAATCCACCTACCCATTATTCGGAAGAGCCAAAATTACTCGCTCAACCCTCATTATGGTGCGGCTGTAATCCGGTGCGTATATGACCCGCACCCTTCCTTGTCCAATTCTTCCGCGACGTCCACAAGCCCGCCTTCCTCTCCCTGCGCTTCTCCCATCATACGCGAACCCTTCTCAATGTTGTACTGCTTGACCTTCGCGTATAGTGTTGCTCTTGTTATCCCGAGCAGAGCCGCGGCTTGGGTCTTCTGCCAGCCTGTTTCCTGCAAAGCCCGGGCGATCAGCTCGCGTTCGGCTTTTGCAAGTGAAAAGTCCTTGATGTTATCCTGGCCTGCCGGATGACCGTTCTCAGATTGTTCGAAATAGTCAGGCGGGTCGATCATAATGCTGCTTAGCCCGATCTTGTCCGTCGTTTCCAATAGTATTGCCCTGTCAATTACGTTCCGCAGTTCGCGCACATTTCCCGGCCAATCGTGTTTCTCCAAAGCTTCCATCGCAAGTCTTGTTGGAGATTTTATCTTCGCGGTCTTCTCCGGGCAAATAGCTGATGTTTTCAGGAAATAGCGCGTCAGCAGGCAAATATCTTCTCTTCGATCGGGTGATCTCAGGGGGGCAATGATGACAGGGCAGATGTTCAGACGATAATAAAGGTCGCGTCTAAAGCGGTTCGCCCTCGTTTCCCTGTAGAGATTGCGGTTACTCGTGGCTACAATGGTGGCTTTGCACTTGATATCTTTCACACCACCGACCCTGCGGAATGTCCGCTCCTGAAGAATCCGCAACAGCTTTGTCTGCAGCTCTATGGGCATTTCGCTTATCTCGTCAAGCAGGACAGTCCCGCCGCCGGCAAGTTCCAGAAGGCCTATCTTCTCACGGTCGGCACCGGTGAAAGAGCCCTTTTCATGGCCGAAAAGCTCGCTCTCCAACAGGTTTGCCGTCAGGGCGGCACAATTGACGGCCACAAACGGCTCATCTGGATGCCTCAGGGTATGAATTGCCTTGGCCGCCAGCTCTTTGCCGGTGCCCGTCTCGCCCACTATCAGAACCGGATTACATCGGCTGGCAGCCACAAGCCTAATCATACCGAGCGTTTTTACAAAGGCCCTGCTGTGCCCGACCATAGAAACAGAGGCTGCATAGTCCTCGGCGAAAAACTCGCTCGCGTTCTCTTCAGACTCAATAGTCTCCGGCTTGTTTTCCAAGTCCCGAACGATCCGGCGCAGTTCATTGTAATCGTGTCTTTCCCGCAGGTAGTCACGGGCCCCCATGCTTACCAGCTCCGCCGACGGGTCCGAGCTATTTTCACCGTCGCCGACTACTATTATGGGTACATCTATTGAGTGCACGGAACTTAGCCGCAGAAACTCCAGCGTATCAGCACGGTTACACCAGTGATCGAGGAGAATCAGATCCGGATTGACGGCCTCAACAATTTCCAGCGCCTCACTGAGGTCGTCGGCTGCAAACACTTCCTCGGCAGCCTGCTGAGCTAACTGTTGAATCTTCGAGTCCCTGCTTAAGGCAACAATCTTGCGCAAACTCATCGTTGTTCTGAACTCTATACGCGAACGTTGTCGGCCACTCTATTCATGTTATGTATATGTCTACTAAGTCGGCGGAAGGTCCGAAACAGCATTAATTTTTTATGGGACCGCCCCATAATACCAGCAGTGCATCATCTCCAAAGATGTAAGAAGACCTCAAGGGGCTGCTAATTGAACATACGAGTCATGCAGGAAGCTCCTGCCTGTAGGCCTTTTTATGGGACGTGTTATCGTCACAGAACAGCCAGGGTAAAACAAGCAAATCCTCTCTGCCCGATTATGCCGGCCGCAGACGGAGAAATCTTCTGCGACACAGGAAGAATTCTCCGGTTGCTGTCCTTCCGCGCCCACGCACGTCACACCTACATTCGGTTTTGCTGATTGGCTAAAGCCTTATAGGACAAGAAGTTATGCTTCGGTGAAGCACGTCTGATCCCGGTGTGGCACACTAATTGCACTCGTCATCTCTTGTTTGGTCGGCGCAGTCCGAGCAAAGCTGCAAAAAACTATTAGGTTGTCTGTTTTCATTGGAAAGCGAAAGATTATGAGCACATCGTCAGTAACCGCAGTGGCAAGTGACATCCAGATGGATTACATGAAACTTCTTGTGACGCAATTGCAGAACCAGAATCCGCTCGAACCGCTCGACAATAACGAAATGGCCTCTCAATTGGCGCAGTTCTCACAGTTGCAGCAGCTCGAAACAATGAACTCAAGCTTTGTAAAGGTCCTTGCTGCCGCGGAACGCAGCTATGCCAATTCACTGATAGGCAAGCAGGTGTCGTTCGTGGGAACAACGGAGACGGGCGAGGCAGGCGTCCTGAACGCCACGGTGGAGCAGGTGTACAACGATGTCAACGGCGAAATCCTTTTAGCAGCCGGAAATTACACGCTCGGTTTGGAAGAAGTCATATCCGTCAAGAATTGAATCCGGGCAAGAGTCCGATAATTATTAAGGAGAAAAAAAATGAGTTTTGCATTATCAGCGGGCGTCACCGGGCTGCAGGCCCATCAGAAAATGCTTGATGTGGCAGGCAACAACCTTGCCAATGTCAACACCACCGCATTCAAGGCCAGTCGAATAACATTTGCAGAGCTGCTCAGTGAAACCATAAAAAAGGCCTCCCAGCCGACCACCACAGTCGGCGGCACCAACCCCCAGCAGATGGGCAGCGGCGTGGGCGTGGCAGGAATATCGCCAAATATATCGCAGGGAAATATCGTTAATACGGGCAACCCGCTCGACCTCGCCTTGGAAGGAGAAGGCTATTTCGTCCTGAGTGACGGTTCGCAAAACCTCTACACCCGTGCCGGCGCCTTCGCCGTTGATGCAAACTCCAACCTGGTTGACCCCACCACAGGCTACCTTGTGCAGCGCATCGGCTCGGTCGGTGAGAGCGACGGCTTCCAGGTCCCGGGCGACAGCAACATCAAGCTGCCTTTCGACGTCGCCATGGCCGCTAACGCCACATCCGAAGTCAGGGTCGCAGGAAACCTCAGTGCCGACTCCACCTTTCCCACGCCCCAAACCAACATCCTGACCTCTAATACAACCTATACGGTCGGCGGCGCCACCGCGACCGGCGCCACCGAACTCGATCAGCTTGACCAGTTCAGCGGCGCCTTTGGCGCCACCACCACCATCACAGCCTCCGGCTACGACCCGAGCGGCAACGCCCTGTCCGACACCGGCTTGACGGTTACTGGTGCAACAACCCTCGATGACGTTATCACTCACCTCAATACCAATGTTCTCGACCCCACGGAACAGGTGGCCTCTCTGATTAACGGCAGAATCCGAATAACCGATGTGAACAGCGGATACAGCCTGTCCGATATAGGATTGACATTTGCTGACGACGGCACCGCTTCGCTCACAATGCCGGCGTACTTCGAGGTCTCCACCGTCGGCGGAGAGGAAGTCAAAAACATCAACATCACCGTTTATGACTCCCAGGGAGGAAAGCACGTCCTCTCCGGCGCCTTTGTCCGAACCGACACACCCAATACCTGGGATATGGTGCTCACCTCCATCACAGGTGATGTCCAGCAGATAACTCCGGACAATCGGCGAATAAGCGGCATAGAATTCGACGCCACTACCGGCTCCTACGCCAGCCTGAATTCTGTTATTGGCGATGCCGCGCAATTCGTTGTGGCATTTGCGCACGATACCGCAAACCCGCAAACCATTGCCATGAACCTCGGTACGGCCGGTCAATTGGACGGCCTGACTCAATTCGCCGGAAATTCCACCGCCGTGGCAAGAGAGCAGGATGGCTATGAAGCCGGTTCTCTCTCCACCGTCTCGGTCAATAACGAAGGTATAGTCATTGGCGCTTTCTCGAACGGTATCAAGAAAGACGTTGCTACCATACAAATAGCATTGTTCCAGAACCCGACCGCTCTCGAAAGCGTCGGCGGTGGTTACTTCAATGCCTCCGCTAACTCGGGCGAGGCCGTGGCCACCCAGGCCCTCACCGGCGGTGCAGGCACTATCCACGGCGGCGCCCTCGAAAAATCGAACGCGGATGTTGCAACCGAGTTCGTCAACATGATTCAGGCCCAGAACGGCTTCCAGGCAAACGCCAGAACCATCCGCGTCGCCAACGATATACTGCGAGAGTTGACCAACCTCATTAGATAATGAGCAAATGCAACCGTAGGCCTGAAAGAAAACAAACAAGTATGAAAGTTGGTTCCTGACATTTGGCGTTCAATTTGAGATATGGATTTTGACTCTTACTTCTTGATCTGGCTTCCTTTCGTGGCGCTGACGCCGGCAGAGCGATGGAAAGCCGCAGGCCGCCAGTTTCAAACCAGCTTCGTGACCGAACGCTGGTTCATCGTGGCCGCTGTTATCGTTCTGATAGCCTTGACGCTTCTGCTTGTAGCGGTGAGCGTGCAAAAAAGGACTCGCGAACGGAAGGGCCCGGGCCTGCTCTTCTTTGAATGTGCAGAAAGAAGAGGTCTGAGCGCACGCGAATGCAGCGCCCTGCTTGAGGTTGCAAAAAGGGCCGGTATTCGACGCAGTGAGGACGTCTTCACCGACGATGTTGCTTTCTATCGTGGAGCTGCCAAATTGATGGAAGAGGGCGCTGCGCGGGGTAGAACAGGCGGCGATAGTGAGTCGTTAACCACCGTACTGTTTTTTCTCCGTGAAAAACTCGCCTTTCAGAAGCAAACTGCCCTGTTCGCCGGAGCGCCCGTGAAATCAAAAAAATTGAGCAGCAGACAAATTCCCGTCGGCAGAAAGGTCAACATAACGTGCCGAGCGGCAAAAGACTCCGACGATATCGAAGCAATCGTCATGCACAACGACGAGAAGGAACTTACGATCAAGTCCGCAGTGCCGGTAAAGATTACTTTCGGCGAACTCTGGCGCGTGCGCTATTGTTTTGGCGCCTCAATTTGGGAGTTTGATACCACAATTGCCGCCTGCAATGGGGATATATTGGCTTTTAATCACAGTGATAGCATACGGTTCATAAACCGCCGACGCTTTCTCCGCGTCCCCGTCAGAGAGCCGGCGTTGGTTGCTCGCTTCCCTTTTTCAAAAATGCTCTTTGCGGATGCCGGTGGTACTGGGAACCATCCCGGGCCGAGCCCTGGTATGTCAGAGGCTCCCGGAACTCTTTGGGGACCGCCAGAGTTTGTTCCTGCCGTCGTTACTGAGCTGGCCGGTCCGGGCTTGCGCATCGAAGCGCCGCTGGAGGTGAAGGTGCAGGAACGAGTGCTGGTGGTGATGAAGTTGGGCGAAGACCACGGCTGGGATGCGGTTTCGCCGCGTCGGCATGGCGATGGCAGGTCGGGAGCATTGAGAATTGTGGAAGACATCGGCGAGGTCAGGCACATCAGAGCCGTACAAAATGGTTTCTCAATCGCCGTTGAATTGATAGGCCTTAGCGATTCAGACATTAACGAGCTGATCCGTGCGACCAATATGGCTTCTCTAAAGGGGGCGACTGAAAGTCAGGCAGCCCCGAATTCCGTCCAAAACCGGCAACAGGCTCCCCAGCCCGTGTCCGTGCATGGAGTATGAAGTGGCAGAAAGTATTGAGCAAGTCAGTGCAAGCGTCGATGCGTTGATGCAGGAATTCTACGTCATAACGCACAACCTTGCCAATGTCAGCACCGTTGGTTACAAGCGCAGATGCAACGCTTTCTCAAGGGCTCTCGAGGCCCAGGGCTTGCCCACGCAGACTTATGCTCCAGGCACCGTTGATTTGAATTCGGTGTTTGATTTTTCTCAGGGCAGCGTTGTCGAAACCGGCCGACCGCTTGACTTTGCCTTGTACGGCAAAGGGTTCTTCGTCGTGGAAACGCCGCAGGGCCCGCTCTACACCCGCAACGGAATGTTCCAGACCAATCACAACAGCCAGATTGTAACTTCCGACGGCAGAATCGTCGCCGGCCAGGCCGGACCAATCACCTTGCCCGCCGGCGCACCCCTCTCACAGGTGACTGTATCCCCTGACGGCAGCATCAGTGCCGGCGGCATCCCCGTCGGCAAGTTCAGCCTCGTCGATTTCAAAGATAACCAAAACAAGCTCGTATCGGTCGGCGCAGGCTGTTTTCAGATGCCGGATGAAAACGTTTTGCCGGTTCCAGCAGAAAGCCTGGTCCTTAAGCAGGGCTACCAGGAAGCTTCAAATGTGAAGATAGTCGACGAGCTCGTGAGTATGATAATGGTCTCCAGGCTGTACGAAGCGAATATGAAAATTGTCACCGCCCAGAAAGAAGCCTCCAGCAGTATTATGGGCGTAGCCATGGGATAGACGATCGGTCAAATGCGCCGCCGGGACCTCCTGTCCCCGCAACGCCTGAGCAATTGCAAAGACTTGCAATAAGGAGAACCATATATGTTAAGAGCCTTTTCTACCGCCGCGACGGGAATGACGGCCCAGCAGATGATGGTGGACACAATAGCTAACAACCTCGCCAATGTCAACACGACCGGCTTCAAGCGCAGCCAAATCAATTTCCAGGATTTGCTTTATGTCGATTTGAGAGAGCCGGGGACGGAGGTGGCGTCGGGACTGACGTCTCCAAGCGGCCTGGAGATTGGCAGCGGTGTCCGGCCTGCATCCACAGTAAGAGTTTTTACTCCCGGTGAGCTTGAAAATACCACGCGGCCTCTCGATATCGCCATCACAGGCGACGGATTTCTTCAGGTAAGCATGCCGGACGGAAGCTTGAGGTATACGCGCGACGGCGCACTGCAAATAAATGCCAATGGGGAGCTGGTTACGACCACCGGGTACATGATCGAGCCTGCCGTCAGTATTCCGATAGACGCCAAATCAATAAGCATCGAAAAAGACGGCGGCGTCAATGTCACCGATGCCTCCGGAACGCAGTCGGTGGTGGGAAATATCCAGTTGGCCCGATTTCCCAATCCATCAGGTCTGTCCGGCGAAGGGGACAATATGCTGGCCGAAACCGAGGCGAGCGGCACGCCCACGACCGGAACCCCCGGTGAGAGTGGTTTCGGCACCATACAGTCCGGTTTCCTGGAGAAATCAAACGTCCAGATGGTGACAGAGCTCGTCAATCTTATAACCGCCCAGCGGGCGTATGAGATAAACTCACGCGCCATAAGAGCGGGTGATGATATGCTTCGAACGGCAAGTCAAATAGTCAGGTAAGTCGCAAAATGACAGACGAAAGATACAAAATGGAATACGGCGGCAAAGCAGTTAGAGTGGTCCTGGGTCCCGTAGTGCTGTTGGCGGCTCACTTGTGCGGACCATCGACCTACAGTCAAACGAGCGGTCCCCGGGATATGTCTGTTCTTCAGATTCACCTTCCGAGAGAGGTCCGAGTCGACGACAATTACATCAGACTCGGCCAAATCGGCATAGTCCGCGGAAAACAGCCTCTCGTGACAAAAGCAAACCAGATTCCCCTGGGCCGAATTTCTGCCCCGGAGCGGGACTTCCTGGTTGACAGACCGATGGTGTTGAGCCGGTTGGCTTGCAATGGGATACCGGCTTCTAAGGTGATGCTGACCGGTGCAGAGAAAGTGTCGGTAAAATGGCAGCAGCAAGTTATCAACAGTGATAGATTTGTTGAAGTTGCGGGCGCCTTCTTGAAAGAAAGTCGCCTCGGTTCTACTGCGTGTCAATTTGATCCGGCACGCCTGCCGGAGGACCTCACTATATCCGTACCGGCCGGGGCCGTAGAGTTTTCCTCACATTTAGTCGAGAGCGGGGCGAGCAATATGGCGAAAGTCGGAATTCTCGCGGTTTCGGATGGCAAGCAACTGGGGATGCGAGAAGTGACTTTCCTGCTGAGGTACCGCGGCCACAAGGTGATAGCGGCGGGTGACATCCCCGCCGGCGGGGCTATCAGTCCTGAAAATGTCAAAATAGAGGAGGCCTTGTCAGATGAACCGGAGCCGGCTGACTGGCAGCCCCCGTACGGTCTTATCGTCAGACGCCGAGCGGCCAAAGGCACTGTGATACAGTCGGGTATGGTGGGATTTGCCAGGCCTGAAGTTGTCCTCAAGAGAAACGAAACCGTTCTTATCCGAATCGAAATACCGGGGCTGCTCGTTACCGCTACGGGAAAAGCCATGCAGGACGGCCGTATCGGTGAATACATTAAGGTGCGAAATGTCGACTCCAAACGAATAATTCTGGCCAGGGTCAAAGAAGACAGAACGGTTGAACCTGTTATCTGACGGGTCTTCTCGTAAGAAATCTCTGAAATCGCGTGATGTGAAAGGACGAACAATGAAAAATAGAACAGCTTTGTTGTGTATGTCGATGTTCTTTTTGCTCTCCTGGGCCGCCTGTGCGAGGGCCGGATCAATCTGGGCCAAAAAGAATAAGAATATGAGGGATTATTACGCCGACGATGTGGCTCGCAAAATAGGTGATGTGCTGACCATCAAAATCAGCGAAGACAGCAAGGTCGATAACAAGGCAAAGAGAGACCTGAAGAAGGAAACCGATCGGTCAGCCGCCTTCAATGGTGAGCTGGGAATAGTAACGTCGAATAAGAATCTTCTGCCGCGCATACCTGGTTTCTCAATGGATGCTGAATCCACCAACGAGTTGAAAAGCAAGGCTGATTATAAGGACGAGCGCAAGTTCGTGGATTCCATCACGGTGGTCGTTGTGGACGTCCTGCCGAACGGCAATCTCGTGGTCGCCGGAACCCGCAACCGTGAAATAGCCGGTGACATACAAAACATCGAGGTCAGCGGCATTGTCAGGCCGAGCGATATCGCCTTTGACAACACGGTTGAGAGCAAGCGGGTCGCCGATTTCCGTATAGTCACCAGGAACAAGGGGGTCGCTGCGCCTTACACCAGGCCCGGATGGCTCGGGACGATATTTGATATCTTGTGGCCGTGGTAACTGATTGAAATACTGTAATTCAGGGAAGTGATAAACCATGAGAGCTCGTTTGATACTTTGTTGTCTGGTTTGGCTGAATGTGGTCGGCGCCGCCCGCGCTGAGCGGATAAAGGATATCGTTGACATCCAGGGCATTCGCGGCAATCCGCTAAAGGGCATAGGTTTGGTCATAGGCCTGGCTGGCACCGGAGACAGCACCCTGCCCTCCCGACAGATGTTGACAAACATCCTGAGAGGTTCCGGGCTGGTCCTTTCTCCTTCCGATTTGACCGGCGGCAATATCGCCGTCGTTATGGTCACCGCCCAGTTGGGACCTTTCGACCGTGAGGGTTCGCTCATCGATGTCGATGTCTCCTCCATAGCCGATGCCAAAAGCCTTCAGGGCGGAATTCTTTTGCCCACGCCCCTGGAGGGCCTCGACCAACAGATTTACGCTGTGGCACAGGGGGGACTGTCAATAGGAGGCTGGACGGCGTCGGGCGATAAAGCCTCCATTACAAAGAATCACCAGACCGTCGCGCGAATTCCAGGCGGCGCAATTGTCGAAAAGGAAGAGCTGTCAACGTTTGTGGAATACATCACTGGCCGCAGATTCGTAACCCTTGGCCTTCGAAACAGCGACTTCACAACGGCAGAACGCATAAGCCAGGCGATAAACGAGCGCTTTCCGAACAGCGCCGTCGTGGCTGATGCCGGCACAATAAAGGTCGAGATCCCGGATGATATCGCCCGGAGCGGCATAGTCGGCTTCATCGATGATATTACCAAGCCCGAAGTGAAAGTCGATGTGCCCGCCGTCGTCGTCATTAACGAACGCACCGGCACTATCGTCGTCGGGGAAAGCGTGAGTATATCCGCTGTCGCAATTTCGCAGGGCAGCCTTGTCGTGAAAATCAAGGAGACCGAGTTTGTTTCCCAGCCGACCGCACCTTTCTCTGACGCCGGAACGACAGAGCGGATCCCCGATACCACCATAGGCGTCGAGGAGAAAGAAGCATACTTGATCCCCGTCTCCAAATCCGTAACCGTTTCAGAACTGGCCAAGACCCTCAATGCGATAGGGGCAACGCCGCGGGACCTCATAGCCATTTTCAACGCATTGAAACGAGCAGGCGCCCTTCAGGCTAAGCTGGTGATAATGTAAAAAACGCCTGTCTGGCGGCCGGAGCAAAAACAAGAGCCGGAGGAAATTTATGGATAACACAAAGTTGATGCTGACCGGAGCTGTCTCGCCGCCGACGCTGCTGGAGCATCTTGGCGGCGCCTCCTACCACAAGGCGGTCGCAAAATCGCAGCCCAGTGAGATACACAACTTATCGGAAGAAAAGCAAAAACAGGCGGCCAGGGATTTCGAATCCGTCCTCCTTGGCAGGCTCCTGGACGAAATGAAGAACACCGTCGGTGACTGGGGTTTTGAGAAGGATGGAGCATCCCAGCAGATTCAGGGAATATTCTGGCTGTACCTCGCTCAGGATATTGCCGACAACGGCGGCTTTGGCTTGTGGAAGGATATACACCAGTTCCTGACCGGCTCCGACCGCCCAAATGCCGCACAGCAGGCGCCCGGATATGTCGGGGACCACTCCGAAGGTTCCCCAAAAATAACAGGCGACCTCACGGATTCCTGAGTCAACGAGAGATTTGAGGATTGTGTTATGAAGGCAACAGCACCTGCCGTGGATGAAAAGGTCGATGAGCTTCTGGCTGTGCTCGACACGGACATCCGCTACATTCGCGAGAATCTGTCAACCTTGAACGAGCTTCGCGGCTCGGTTCTCAGGCGAGACGATGCTGCTTTGGGCCGCCTCCTGGATAGAATCAGAGCAGAGTCCGACGGTTACAGGGCCAATGAGATGAAACGCCAATCGATACGAAAGCAGTTGGCGGATATCCTCGACTGTCAGTTTGAGCAAATGACGCTCTCTAAGCTTGAGACCGTGCTGCCAGCGGAAAAAGGGATGCAAATCACTCACAGGAGGACGCAGTTGGCGCCGTTGGTTACTGAGCTCAAGAGAGAGCATTCGAGTACCATGTTGCTTCTGGCCGAATGTGCCAGATTCAACAGCCTGCTGCTGACCAGCATCTTTGACTTGGCAAAGACCGAGATGCTTGTCTATAACCCCAAGGGAGCAGCCAGCCAGCAGGCCGACAACCTTTTTGTAAATTACCATTTTTGAGACGGGCTCATTTGTCGGAGATTTCAATTGATAGGTCGGCCTTTGTGTCGGGCCGCCGCCGAGGCAGGAGTGAAGATCGCCAAAGCCTTGATGAGAATGGAGTAAAGAAATGCAGAATTATGCCATTGGACTAAGCGGGCTCACCGCGGCTCAAAAAGCCCTTGACATAATCGCCAATAATGTTGCCAACGCCGCCACTGATGGTTACCACCGACAGAGAGTTGAGCTGACTCCCGCGTATATGTCCCAGGAAGGCTCCATTCTCATAGGCGGGGGCGTTGAGATTGCCGGCGTTACCAGACTGATCGACGGCCTTCTCGAGACAGAGCTTCTCAGACAACAATCCGCGCTCGAACAGGTCCGTTCCGAACTGACCACACTCCAGACCGTCGAAAACACGTTCGGTGAGCTTTCGACCGGCATCGGTCTCAGCGAGTCCATCGACCAGTTCTTTAACGCCCTGCAGGACCTCGCCGCACATCCCACAGAGCTTATCTGGCAAAGCCAGGTGGTAATGGCCGCCGACACCATGGCCGGTCAATTCAGATCTCTGGCCGAATTCCTCTCCAGCGCCGAAACACAGATAACTCTCGAAGCCGAAGATGCCGTCGACAGGATAAACACATTGATAAACCAGATCGCCGAACTCAACGATAACATCGAAAAGATGGAAATCGCCGGCAAGCTCAGTAACAATCTCCAGGACCAGAGAGACCAGCGCATTACCGAGCTGTCGGAACTGATCGGCGTCGAAACCTACCAACGCGAGTTCGGGGTCGTGGATGTCAGCATCGCCGGAATACCCGTGGTAACAGGCGCCTCACCGCTGGAGCTGGATGTCAGTTTCAACGACGCCGGGCAATTGGGCATTTCCGTCGCCGGGGCCTATACCTATAACACCGATGTCGAGGGAGGCCGCCTCGGAGGACTGATCTGGCTCAAAAACCACGCCCTGACCGACATCCACAGCGACCTGGACGCCCTCGCCGCGGCGCTGATCAGCCGGGTCAATCAATACCACGTTCAGGGCGTCGGTTCGCAGGGCTCGTTTACACAGCTTTCAGGCTCGATAATGCCCAGCGAAAACCTGGCCGATTTCGACCCTCCCGTCTCAACCGGCAAAATATACATAAGGCTGGTTGATACGACCGCCGACACAGTGACCCGGCACGAAATTGATATCGACGCCTCAACCGATTCACTGACAACGATAGCCGCCGCAATTGATGCAATTGACGGCCTCAGCGCCTCGGTGAATGCGTCCCGACTCGTTATCTCCGCCGACGCCGGCTACGAATTCGATTTTCTGCCCGCCGTACTCCCGGAGCCCACCGCCGAAACCCTTACTGCGACGCCGCCCCCGAATATATCCGTATCCGGCATCTACACCGGAACCCAAAACGACGCCTTCAAGTTTACCGTTTCAGGTGCCGGTTCGGTGGGCAACGGCACCCTGCAGCTCCAAGTAAAAGATAACGGCGGCGCCGGAAGCGTAATTGCCACCTTGAATATCGGTCAGGACTACGCCGCAGGTGACATAATCGAAGTCGGCAACGGCATCAAAATATCCGTAGGACCCGGCGATTTCAACGCCGGTGACAACTTCGACGTCGAGGCATTCGTCGATACAGACTCCTCCGGCGTGCTCGCCGCCGTCGGACTTAACACCTTTTTCTCCGGCAGCGATGCTGCGACCATAGCCGTATGCTCCGATGTTGCCGAGTCCCCGGGACGCGTGGCCGCGGCCCTGGGTGCGGAGATGACCGACAACGCCAATGTCACACGCCTCGTTGGCGTCAAAGACCAGAGCTTCAGCTCTCTGGACGCCCTGAACCCTGTCGAGTTCTACCGCCGCCTCGTTACTGAAATAGGCCAGGAACTTTCAATAAAACAAATGCGCCAGGGCAACATCGAGGTCACCATCCAGAACCTCACCAACCAGCGGGACACAATAAGCGGCGTCAACATCAATGACGAGGCCGCCCAAATGCTGGTTTTCGAACAGATGTTTCAGGCGATGGCAAAATACATGAACGCCGTTCATTCGTCTTTGGCCTCGCTTATGGAAATAGTATAGACGCTACGAACCGGCACGCTGCGAATGTCGCCTCGTCCGGTTCGAAACAGACAGATTAACAGAGCCTGACAAAACCTAAGGTGGCCGTCCCGGATTTATGTCATTCCTGCCAAAGCAGGAATCCCGACCCGCCAAAATAGAGTTTTGTTATGGCCTCTTATTAAGGAGCTATCAGTGGGCCAGACGCTTGGCAGTATTTACAACAACGTCAGCTTTGCTCTAAACCTGCACGCAGAGCAGATGGCGCGCCTGCAGGAACAGGCCGCCACAGGCGCCCGAATAAACAGACCCTCCGACGACCCCTCAACAGCTTATCTCGTTCTCGGGCTAAGCTCCCAGCAAAGGTCCCTCGGCAATTACATGGACAATGTGTCCGACCTCATTGGCGCCTTCGAGATTTCTTCCACCATTATTGGCAACATGGTATCAGGCCTCGCAGAGGCCAAGACGAGCCTGACCCAGATTATCAACGGTATTTACGGTGAAGACGGCCGCGAAAGAATCGCAGAAGGAATTAACTCCATTTTGGAGCAGATGGCCCTGTTGGCCAATACCGAACACAACAACCAGTACCTCTTCGGAGGCAGTAACACAACCTCCGCCCCTTATCTCATCGAACGCAGCGGCGGAGAAATAACCAGCGTCACCTACCAGGGAAGTCTGGAAAACCGAACAACCGAGGTTGCCCCGGGCGTCAATTCCACCGCCTTCACCATAGGCGACAGCATCTTTTCTTCCCACGACCGTTCCGAACCCCTCTTCACGGGCGATACGGGCGCACAGGCCGGAACCGGAACCTCCACCGTCACCGGCGATGTCTGGCTCACCGTTATTCATGATGGCAGCAACTATAAACTCTCTATCGACGACGGCGCCAGCTACGTGACCGTCCCCGCAGGAGGAGACGCCAACCAGGCCGTGACCGACTCACGCACCGGCAAGGTCCTCTATGTTGACAGCACCGCCATCGGTGCAACCGGAACCGAACTGGTCCGTGTGACGGGAACCTATAACATATTCGATACCCTGATCAGCATTCGCGATATGCTGCGAAACGAAAAGGGCTTTTCAAAAGGCCAGTTGCAGGAGATGCTGGGCGAGTCGCTGAACTCTCTGGATGAGGTAAGCAACATCCTCGTCCAGGCCGAGGTCTCGGTGGGCTATAAAGTCGGCTTCCTGAACGACCTCACCGAGAGCATGCAAAACGTAAAGTACAATGCCGAGGACGAGTCCACCCGCCTCCAGCAGGCCGACATTGCCCAGGTCGCTATAGACCTCTCGCGCCGCGAGGTATTGTATCAGATGTCGTTATCCATAACCGCAAAGCTTATGTCTTTGTCGCTGCTGAACTTCCTGACCTAACCGCCGTGAGAGACCGACTGGGCTGGCATTTGCGATTGTTCACTAAGACGGAATCGACGACATTCTTGTTCGATATTCATACAGATTTTGAGGGCGGCACAACAAAATGGTGAATATCCACAGGTTAGGCTCGACGGCACGAAATTTGCACTAACTCGGAAGGTCTAAGAACGTCTCAGGGTAATTGTCTTTGTATTAGGAGTAAGACAAATGGCGATGGCAACAAATCCCGACAGTCCCCGCATGACCGAAGGTGCGTTTCCAGGGCCCCAATCTTACCAGAAAGGATTGGAATTGGCGCAGGCCGGCAGGTACCAGGAGGCTCTTGACCTTATTCAGGGATACCTTCGCACCTCCCCCGCTGATGCTCAGGCGCTCAACGATGCCGGTGCCATTATGCACTGCCTCGGACGCTCCACAGAAGCAATCGACCATCTTGTAAGGGCCAGGGCCCTCCAAACCGATTGTGCCGAGATAATCTGGAATCTGGTCGAGGCGTATCTTGCCGATGGCAGGCCCGCCCAAGCCGTGCCGCTTTTCGATCAGATGGAACGAATGGGCATTCTCAATGCCGATGTCCTCAACAGAACCGCTAACGTGTTCCTCAATCAGGGCAATAAGGCCGATGCCGTTGAAATGTTGCTGCGCTCCCGGAGAATATCACCCGGACAGGAAGTTCTCAGGCCTATGATTGACGTCATCCTTGCACGCAGGCCCAGGATGGCCTTCTTTTGCGGATTGAGAGGTGACACAAAGTTCCTGACCGATATATACCACTTCGCCAAACGCCGCTTTCCCGTCAGGCTTTTTGACGGCACAACTGTCGACCAAATGTACGAGCTTATGAGATGGAGCGATATCTCATGGTTCGAGTGGTGCACCGATATGGTGGTGGAAGCATCGAAATTGCCTAAGGTGTGCAAGAACATTGTCCGGCTTCACCGTTTCGAAGCCTACGAAACCTGGCCGACTCAGGTCAAATGGGAGAACATCGATAAGCTCATCACAGTCGGTAACTCGTTTGTCAGAGATGCACTTCTCGGTCAGGTGCCGAATATTGCGAGTCGTACCTCGTTCGTCACAATTCCGAACGGCATTAACTTCGATAAGCTCCCATTCATCGACAAAACCAAAGGAAAGAACCTTGCCTGTGTCGGTTATCTGAATCTGAGAAAAAACCCCATGTTCCTTCTGCAGTGTATGCAAAAGCTGCACTATATCGACCCCGCATACAGGCTGTTCTTCGCCGGAACCTTTCAAGACTTAATGCTTGAACAGTACGTCAGGCACATGGTGTACGCACTCGGCCTCACGGACGCCGTCTTCTTTGACGGCTGGCAGCAGGATGTCAACTCCTGGCTCCAGGACAAACACTACATCGTCTCTTGCAGCATAGGAGAAAGCCAGGGCATGGGACTGCTTGAAGGTATGGCCTGCGGCCTAAAGCCCGTGATCCACAATTTCCCCGGAGCGGGCCAGATATTCCCGTCCGAATACCTTTTTAATATCTCCGAAGACTTCTGTGCGCAAATCTGCTCCGGCGCGTACGACCCCGCGAAATATCGAAGGTTTGTCGAGGAAAAATATCCGCTTAAGAGCCAGTTGGACAGGATCAACGAAATCCTTGTTCAAATGGAGAGAGAAGTGGATTTGGAGAGAACACAAGACGTCAGGTCCACTCCCCGACAGTCGTCAAAGCCTTCAGAGGTCGCGCAAATGGCGGAATCCATTGCCCGGCCTTTTCAAAGCAATGGATATGCAAACCCCGCAATCGCGTAAGTTGCGCCCGGGCAAGGGATGGTTGATTGTCTCGAAATGGCGAAGAACTGTGATGCCAAAGCTGGACCGCTTGTAACCGTGCTTGTTCCTACTTTCAACAGACCGGTGTATCTGGCCCAAGCTTTGGCCAGTGTCTTGCGGCAGAGCTACAGAAATCTTCAGATTATCGTGGTCAATGACGGCGGCCAGGACGTTACCAGCGTAATTCGTTCATCTAACGACAAGAGACTCGTGTTCATCAACCGAAAAGAAAACCGCGGCAAGGCCTTCTCCCTGAATGAAGCGTTAGCCCGAGCCGAAGGCAAATACGTTGCATATCTTGACGATGATGACTTGTACTATCCCAATCATATCGAACGGCTCGTTGAAGCGCTGGAGACCCAGACCCAATGTCAGGTGGCCTACAGCGACTTGTACAAGGTATGTTGTAGGGTTATGCCGGACGGCGCTCGGATGGTATTGGGCAAGGTCGTCGAAGTCAGCCGCGATTTCGACCGCTTTGTCTTGCTCTATTTCAATCACGTCCTCCATGTAAGCCTGATGCACCGCAGAGATCTCTTCGAAAAGACCGGCCCCTACAATGAACAGTTGGACGTCCTCATTGACTGGGATATGACCCGCCGACTGGCTTTCTTCTCGGATTTTCATCACGTCTGTGACATTACCGGCGAATTCTACAGCCCCCTCGGCGAATGTGACAGAATATCCGTTCAGAAACGCAAAGACAAGAACGAGTATCTCAGAAATGCCCTTACGATACGCACAACCAGGCCTCCAAAGCCCTGGCTAAAGATTAAGGACATGTCCATCGTTCTTCTTGCCGACCGGTTGGACAAGCAGGCCGCCGGAACCCTCGGTTCTATCTGGCGGTATACCTACCACCCTTACAAGCTTTTTTTGCCCGTACCACAGGTGGATATCGAGAAGCTTAAGTCCATGGTGCCAAACATTGTCCCGGTGCCCGTTGATCCGTCGGCGTCTCAGGCCGGTCGAATAGATGCGGCCTTGACCCGATGTGACGGCGATTATATTGCTATTGTGCCCAGCGGCCTCGATATCGCTGATATGTGGGTGGAAGATTCGCTTCACGCCTTGGGTGATAACCCCGTCAGCCGCGAAGCAATTGAGCTGGATTGCTCCACGGATACGCTTTGGGCGGCGGTGCTGCGAAAGAGCGACCTCAAACACGCTCGAGACAGTTTCCCGAATTTGCCGATTCGCCAGTCTCTGAAAGCTGCCGGCATCACCCTCAGACGACCGCGTCCGCAGGAGATACCATTTCAGTTCGACCAGCTGCTTGAGGAAGCCGCCAGGACCGAAAAGGAGGGAGACTGTTCAAAGGCAGGCGAGATATTTGAACATATCGCTGCCTGTTATCAGAACCAGCTGTGGATGAAGAGTCTGGCTGCGGGGGCCTATTTCAAGGCAGGCAACTACACAAAGGCGGCAGAGCTCAGCCGCGAGATCAATCGCCGTCGCCCAACCGTAGATACTCTTCTATTGGAGGCAAAAATAAGACGAGAGGAGAAAGATTTCACCTCAGCAATCAGATTGCTTCAAACGGCAGAGCAGATACTTGAAGGGGAATAATTGCCATGGACTTAACACAAGAAGGGGCTGATTTTGCAGCAAGTCGAAGGGGACAGAGCCCGCAAAGTGAGCTTGAAGACCACGCCGCGACACAGCGCTACGACGTTCTTCAGGAACTTGGGGATTGCTACGTTCATGTTGGCAGCTATGCACAGGCCCAAAATTGTTACGAAAAGGCCGCACTGCTCGAACCCGATGAGGCAGGTCCTTATGTCGGACTTGGAGTCGTCGCCCTCCAAAAGAATCTTCTTGATGATGCGGAGATAGCATTTAGGGTCGCTTGCAGGTTGGATGTCTGCTGCGCAAAGGCCTACGCCGGCCTGGCTATAGTCGCACAGCAAAGAGCTGACTATAAACACGCTTTCCAGATGTATCTAAAATGTCTGGAATTGGACGTCGATAACCTGCCGGCTCTCCTCGGGCTCTTCCAGACATCCTGCCAAATGGGCTCCTTTGCAAAGGTCACCCACTATTTGGAATCGTATTTGAATATGCACCCGGGTGATACGTCGGTTATGTTTTCTCTGGCGGCATTGTACGTGAAGGACGGCCGATTCGCTTCATCCAGAGAAGTCCTTCTCGATGTTCTGGCGCTCGAGCCCGCTAACAAGGACGCAGCTGATCTTCTCGAAGAAGTCGAGCACACGCTAACCAGGACGAAACAGGCAAGCGAAGCAGGGACCCCGGTCTAATGAGCACCGATGAGCAGATACAGTTGTTGGAGAAACTGGAAGCATTGCTGCTGCGGCAAATAACGCTGGCACAGGAGGAAAAGATTAGCGCCGTTGAGCTCTTGGGCAAACAGGCTGATTCTCTCGTGACCCAAATTGCAGAAACCTCGATTCTGGATCAGCCTGAATTCCAGGCCCGTCGGAATCAATTGCAGGCCCTGTACGACAGCTTATGCCTGGCCGTTACCGCCCAGAAGGCCGATATCGCCGAAAAGCTCAGCCTGGTTCGAAGGGGCAAAAGAACCCTCGGAGCCTACAAAAGCAACACTCGCTGACCCCAAGGCGACTCTTGCCGAGGCGCGACCTCGTGTGAAGATTTGTGCTTCCAGAGTAAGGCAGAGGTATGAAGGTACTAATCGTTTTTGGAACCCGGCCCGAAGCCATCAAGATGGCTCCCATTATCGAGGTCATGGCGCGCCGGCCTGAGGTTTTTGATCTGCGCATCTGTGCAACCGCCCAGCATCGAGAAATGCTGGATAATGTATTGCCTCTCTTTGACATTCAACCCGATTATGACTTGGATTTAATGCGCGAAAACCAGACTCTGGCCGAACTCACTGCTGATATTCTCGGTGCTATCGACCCTGTTATCTGTCAGCAAGAGCCGGACTGGGTCTTGGTTCAGGGAGACACCACCACGGCAATGGCAGCAGCCTTGGCAGGATATTATCGTCACGTCGCAATCGGGCACGTCGAAGCCGGGTTGAGGACGTATGATAAACTGCAGCCGTTCCCGGAAGAGGTCAATCGCCGCACAACAGGTATCTTGGCGGATATCCATTTTGCCCCAACCGAACAGGCCCAGGCGAATCTGCTTCGAGAGGGGGTCGATAAGCGGCGCATCCTGGTTACCGGCAATACGGTCATTGATGCTTTGCTGCAGGTAGTGGGGCGCGAATACGATTTTACCACGGGGCCGCTGGCCCAAATCCCCTTTGACAAACGGATTCTACTGGTCACCGCGCACCGGCGCGAAAATTTTGGCGAGCCGCTGCAAGCTCTCTGCCGGGCGATTGAGATGATTTCGAGGCGCCACTCTGAAGATATCCACGTTGTGTATCCCGTCCACCTCAATCCCCAGGTCCGCAATCCTGTGCATGGCTCACTGGCGGGTCTTTCCAATGTGACCTTACTGGAACCGCTGGACTATGCGTCTTTCGTTCACTTAATGAATCGCTCTTACATGGTTTTGACCGATTCGGGAGGACTGCAGGAAGAGGCTCCGAGTCTGGGCAAGCCCGTCCTCGTTCTCCGCAACAAAACCGAGCGGCCGGAAGCGGTGCAAGCGGGTACGGCAAGGCTCGTGGGCACAAAGACCGAACGAATCGTTGCGGAAACCGAGTCCTTATTGAACGACTCTACCCTGTATGAGCAAATGGCTAACGCGGCGAACCCCTACGGAGACGGCCACGCCGCAGAGAGAATCTGTAGCGCTCTGGTAATGACAACCGATGAAAAGTCGGGTCTAAGAACTGAAGAAAGCCCTTCATTACCCGGTGACAAATTGTCCCGAGCCGTCAGCGATTTGCACGCGATCGTGGACAGCTAAGTTTCGCCAAAGGAAAGTAAGGATGGAGTCTAATTCAGCATCAGCGGGCGGTACGAAGATACAGCGATTAGCAGTTGTCCCAAGCGATCCTTTACAGGCCTATGTGGAAAAAGGCCGCGCAGACCTTTTACCAAGCTACTATAACCCATGTTCTTTCTTCGATGAAGTCTATTGTCTCTCGCCGCTTGAGAAGACGGCGGGGTTCAGGTATGGCATGCACGTGATACCCACCAGCCCGGAGCGTTTTGCCTCAAGTCTGCGAGAACTCGAAATCGATATTGTCAGGGCCTACGGCGGCTACCGGGCCTCTGATTTGGCCTGTCAAAACAAGGTTGATGGAGTGCCTGTGGTCGTCTCCGTCCACGACAAGAGAGAATCCTGGTTGCACGATAGCATCCGTAACGCCGACTATGTCCTTTCGGTAAGTAATGCTGTAAGGGAATTGCTCCTTGCCAAAGGAATTCCGTCTAACAAAATATATGACTTTGCAAATCGCGTCGATTTACAGGTCTTTCATCCCTGCTCTGACGAAAAACTTCGCGCCGAGTTGTGCGACCGTTATCCCGGAAAATACCGCATCCTTCACGTCGGCCGCAGGGGCCGGGAGAAGAACCTCGACACCCTCATTCGAGCACTGGCCAAGCTGGGCCCCGACTACGTGTGCATATCTGTCGGCAAGGGTGATGAAACTGAGTATAGAAGGCTGGCTGAGCAATGCGGGGTTAGCCGCCGGTGTTACTTCATTGAATCAGTCCCAAATGCTGAGTTGGCAACATACTACTCCTTCTGTGATTGTACGTGCACTCCCAGCAGGAGCGAAGGCTTCGGCCTGGTCTTTATTGAGGCGCTTGCGTGCCAAGCTGTGGTTGTCACATCGAATATCGCGCCGATGAACGAATATATCACGAGCGGCGTAAGTGGGATTTTGGTCGAAGATTTTGAAAACCCCACCGCCCTTGCCGAAGCTCTCGTGCAGGCCTGCACTGATCACGAACTGCGCAGCACTATCCGGTCTAATGCCCGCAAAGCCGCCGAGCCTTTCAGCAAGGACAAAATAGACCGGCTCGAGGTAAGTCTTTACAGACAGTTTCTGAATGACTCCGTGCCGAAGACAAAAATCAATACCCACGTCGCAGATAATATATTGAGAAAGAATCCTTGGTACGTGGACAGCCAATTTGATTGGTCAGACAAGCCTTCTATTCGACCAATATATCAGAAACGATTTGACTTTTTCCTGCAATGCATCGACCGCGCTAAGAGACGATTCGGGCGGACACTTCGAATGTTGGATGCGGGTTGCGGTGACGGCTATTGGTTGCATCGATTCGCGTCTGTCCAAGGAATTGAGCTCACAGGGCTCGACTATAACCCGCTGCGCGTCGAGCAGGCCAGACAGGCAGCTCCGCACGCTCAGATTCATCTTGGTGATATTGTGGAATTTGTCACCGAAGAGCCGTTCGATATTATACTTCTCAGTCGGGTCATAGAACATGTTGATGATGACATTGGGCTTTTGGAAAGAGTACGGACGCTCTTAAACGTAGACGGACTGCTCATTCTGGGAACGCCTAACGAGGCAAGCTCGTTACACCAGTTGCGAAGACAAAGGCTCGGAAAATCGTACAAGACCGATCACGTGCACTTTTACATGGAAGACGATATTTGCGCCAAGTTGTGGCAAGCCGGGTTCAGAATTGACAGGGTAATGCGGGAGCCCTTCTTCATCGGAACCGATGACCTATACTATAGCCTGTTGGAAACCGAATGGGGACTCGCACTGTTGGAATTCATGACGCTTCTTGTGCCGACGGAGTGCAGTGATTTCTATTTTGAGTGCCGAGTGAGCGCAGGTGGAGAACTCGCGGGCGGTGGGTACAGTCTGCCTGAACCTCCGACGATGGCTGAAATAATGCCCACACTGGAGGAGTTAACAGAGAAATTAGAGCAGATCCGAAAATATCGGACGGCCGACAGAGCAACTGTGCGTATTTTACGATAAGGGATTTGACGTAAGGACCGAGGATGTCACAATACAAACAACCAGCACGGATGCAAACCCTGACCGAGCGAGAAGAGCATTATCTTAGAAAGCTTCCGGTCTATCGGATTTTGACTGAGGCGGACCTGAACGATGAATCTGTTCGCAAATCATCAGGGTTGGCGAGCCGGTTGAGAGAGGCCGGCATGAGCAATACCAACTTGGAAAACTACTGGAGACGTGTCAGCTTCATCGCAGAAAACTGTAAGGGCAGAGTGCTGGAATTGGGTTGTGGGTGTGGCAATATAACACGATATATCAGCCGAAATCCATGCGTGACCCACATTTGTGCCGTTGATGCACAAAGCGCTTACATTGACCAGCTTCGCGCGTACTCCTTCGATAAAGTTGAGGCTGTGTGTGCTGATGTCCTCACGCACAAATTTTCCGGCAAGTTTGACTGCGCAGTAATTGCTGAATTCATTGAACATGTTACCCTCGCTCAGGAGCGACAGTTCATCCGGAAGCTGGGTGTGGTTATTGAACCGGGTACAATCTTAATCATTACGACACCAATCGGCTTCATGCCGGATCCCGATCATGTGCGCGGTTTTTCCACCTCTGAATTTCATGAGCACATCGAACAGTATTACGGCAAAATGGTGAAGACTGCAGACAACGGAATCCAGCAATTTGCTGTGGTAATCTTTCACCCCTCTCCGGCTCAGCAGCCCCAAGCGCATGTTTCCGTCGTTCTGCCCACCTACAATCATCTTCAGTTGTTACCGAACGCGGCCGAAAGCGTTTTTGCGCAAACGTACGACGATTTCGAGTTGATCATTGTTAATGACGGCTCTACCGATGGGACCCGCGAATATCTCAACTCTCTGAAGGATCCCAGGGTCCGGGTGATCCATCAGGAAAACAAGCGTCTGCCCGAGGCCTTGAATACCGGATTCCGAGCGGCTCGGGGGGAACTGCTCACCTGGATTTCCGCGGACAACTATTGCGTTCCTGTTTTCCTGGAAAAATTCGTCGCCGCTATGAAAGCAAATCCGGAGGCGGCTTTTGCCTATTCCGCTTTTGTGCGAATCGATGAGCGAGATCGCTTTCTTGGTGTTACACGCTGCCCTGACTTGGATTATAAGAAGCTGTTACTTAACTTCCCCGGCATGGCTTCTTTCATGTATCGTCGCCGTTGTCAGCAGGAAGTGGGCCTCTACGACCCCTCCCTCGAAGGCGCCGAAGACTGGGATATGTGGTTGAGGATTGCCGAGCGATTTCCACTTTTGTATGTTCCCGATGTTCTGTATTACTACCGCCGGCACGACCAAAGCCTTACGGCAACCAAATCGGATTTGATTCTCAACTCCTCGCTTCAGGCCTTTGAGAACGCACTCGGCAGGTTGCGTCTGCAAGACTTGTATCCTCGCCTGGGCCACTCTCACGATCATTCCAGCGCCGAGTTTGATGCACTCTTGGATTTCGGAACGTCCGTTCTCAGGTCCAAATTCCGCGCCCATACCGATGCCGCCTGTCGTTTCTTGAGCAAGGCCCTGTCTCTGCAACCCGATTCCATCGAGGCGGCCGGCAATCTTGCCGTCGCCTACGCGCTGCGCCGAGAGTGGGAAAAGGTTCTGCCTCTTGCAAAAAGAATAACCAAAGAAGCACGGAACCCAACGGCCCAGAGTATATGTTGCAGTGTCTTGCAGGCATACAAAACGAACGAACCGCAAGCACTCTCATCGGTGCCATTGTTCGAAGTGGATAAGAATAGCTCGGAACTGTTCAAGACAGCTCCGGCTGCGGCGCCCCACGGGTCTTCTGAGCCCTCTGTCAGTACAAAGACTCTTGCTCTGGAAAGTGAGTACGAACGTGACACAGTAGATACGGCGCCCGATTGTTTTCTCAGGGCTGTCGAGGAGCTTGATAAAGGAAATTTTGAAGCCGCCGCCGAATATATGCAGAAGTACACAACAACCGTGGACTACTCAAAATTTCCGAGGACCATATTCACATCCCGGCAGAACGAGAAGATAGATATCTCCGTCATAGTGGTGACCTATAACAGATCGGAAGATTTGGTCAGGTGTCTCGAATCTTTGTCAAAGCAGGATGCCGCCTGCAGCTATGAAGTAATTGTGGTTGACAACGGCACGGGTGGCGTCGAAGGTCTCAGGCAGTATGCCGACCAGTACATCAAGTGTCCCGTCAACCTTGTTCTCTCTGAAGGAAGAAACGTCGGCGCGTGTTGCGCAAAGGGCGCCATTGTTGCCTTTTTGGATGACGACGCGATTGTGCCCTCCGACTACATCAGTTCCATCAAAACGGCTTTCGAGACTTTCGACATCTTCGGATTACGAGGAAAGGCCCTGCCCAAGACCAACCCCGCAGCCAACAAGGATGCTACGGGTTACGACCGCGGCGACAAACCATTTGTGACCTTTTGTGACCTCGAAGGCAACTCCGCTTTTCTCAGAGACATCTATCTGTCCCTGAACGGAATGGACCCTCTGCTCTTCGGGCACGAAGGCTCCGACCTGACCTGCCGAATCACCGAAAAGTACGACGCCTTGAATAAGATCATCTATTGGCCCAACACGGTCATCTATCACGACGCCGCTGTGGGCGACCAGCACAACCGGAAGGTGAGAAGATACGAGTTGTTGAAGAGGTACTTGGAATATAAGCACAATCGCAATATCTTTGTGCTTCGCGGAACGATTGAGAAGCAAGCACTGCCCGCCAAAACTCCGCATGCTCAAACACTTTTCCCTCAGAGAAAAAAATACACGATAGAGGAATCCGACCCTGCTGACATCCCTGTGGTCCTGGTCACTTATAACAGACCCAAACACACGCTTGAAGTGCTCAAGGCATTGAGAAACCTCCGTGCAAAGAAACTTTACATATTTTCTGACGCCCCAAAACGACCTGAAGATGCTCAGGCCGTGTCTCTGGTCAGGCGGCTGGTGCACAGCGTTGACTGGACAAGACCTGAAATAGTCGAGCGCACGGAAAATGTGGGACTTGCAGCAAATATCGTTAGCGCCGTTGATTCCGTCCTTGAACGATACGACAGGCTCATTCTGCTCGAGGACGATTGCGTTCCTCAGCCGTATTTCTTTGATTTTATGGATGCTTGTCTGCGCAACTATGAAAACGACCCAAAAGTCTTCGGCATCTCCGGCCATACGGTGGCCCTTAGCGAAGACATCTTGCGCGATTACCCTTACGACGCCTACTTCTCTCCCAGAATCGGAAGTTGGGGCTGGGCCACATGGAAGAGGGCCTGGCTGCAACACTTCAGAGATCTGAGCAAACTCGTCGAAACAGCAAATCAGAGGAATATCGACCTGACTCAGGGCGGCGCCGACATTCCGATATCGGTGCAGAATTTCTTAAACGGAAAACTGACGGATGTCTGGACCCTCAACTGGGTGCTTTCTGTCTATATCAACGACGGTGTCTACGTCTATCCCACAAGCTCTCATATCAGGAACATAGGCACCGATGGAACCGGACTGCACTGCGGCAAAACCGACAAATACGATTCTCCCTGCAGTCAGACAAAACCTGAACGTTATCCGGCCGACGTCTTCCTTGACGACCGAATTATGCAAAACTTCCGGCAGTATTTTCAAGCCGCTCCTGAGCGAACCAGCCAGGCTGTCAGCTTTCTGAGGTCCCTTCGACCGGAAGGGCCCCTCAAAATCGCCCAGATAAACACCGTCGATAACAGAGGCGGTGCCGCAAAAGTGGCATGGATGCTCAAGCAGGGTTTGACCGCACGAGGCCACCACCTAAAAATGTTTGTCAAAAACAAATTCTCCAACGACCCCGATGTCACCGTCATTGCAAATCCCGCCGTTGACGCCGGCAACGAACGCACCGACCAGGGACTTCTTTACTACGATATTGACTCAACGCGCCTGCTGTCACGCAACGCAGAATTCACCTCTGCCGACATCTTTCACTTCCACAACCTGCACGGCGCTTACTTCAACCCCCTCGCTCTGCCTGACCTGACACGAATCAGACCCTCCGTTTGGACCTTGCATGATATGCAGTCGCTCACCGGTCATTGCGCCCATTCTTTCGATTGCGACAAGTGGAAAACCGGTTGCGGCGACTGTCCCGATCTGAGCATATATCCGGCCTTGCCCAAAGACAACACGGCACGCTTGTGGAAGGACAAGAAGCAAATCTACGAGTCCGCCGACGTTACCGTTGTGGTTCCGTCGCAGTGGTTGAAGTCCAGGGTCAGCCAGAGCATACTGAAAAACAAGCGCCTGGAATTGATCCATAACGGCGTGGACACCGGAGTTTTCCACCCTTATCCCAGAGATGCCGCCAGAAGGCAGTTGCGCCTGCCCGTTGAAGCAACCATTCTTGCCTTTGCCGCTCAGGGCGGTGTGAATAGCCCTTGGAGGGACGCCAACTGTCTGGCTGCTGCCATTCAACATCTTGGTCGGTCACCAGGCCCTGTATACTTCCTGAGTATTGGCAGCGGAAAAAGAATATCGCAGACCGGAAATGTCATACACGTACCTTACGTAAGCGACGAGAAGACACTCGCACTTATCTACTCGGCAGCGGATTTGTTCCTGTTTCCGTCGCTTGCGGATAATTGCCCCCTGGTTGTAATAGAATCTATGGCCTGTGGTCTGCCTGTCATAGCCTATAACACGGGCGGCTTACCCGAAATAATTGAAAACGGTCGAACTGGAGTCATAACAGAGTACCGAAATACAGGCGAATTCGCGAAGGCGGCCGAACACCTCGCTTTCGACCACGCCAAGAGACAACAGTACGCCGGTGCAGGCATTGAAAGGGCAAGGCGCCTATTCTCCCTCGATCTGATGCTGGACAGGTACTTGGCCTTGTACCGCGAATTGGCTGGGAATGCTCGCGAAAAAAGTTACACTTCGTCCGGAGACAAAGTCGCTTTTTCTCAGGTCTCTGCTGAAAAAGAAAACGACTATATAGTCTCCGCCGTTGTATCGACCTACAACTCCGAAAAATTCATCCGCGGCTGCCTGCAGGATTTGGAAAACCAGACCATCGCCGACCGCCTAGAAATCATCGTCGTCAACAGCGGCTCGCAACAGAACGAAGAGGCAGTCGTCCGCGAATTCCAGAGCCGATATGAAAACATAAAGTATATCAAGACACAAGAGCGCGAAACAATCTATAGCGCCTGGAACAGGGCCGTCAAGGCCTCCTCAGGAAGGTACATAACCACCGCAAATACCGACGACCGACACACCGGAGACGCCTTCGAAAAGATGGCCAATGCCCTCGATGCGAATCCGGACAAAGTGCTGGTCTATGCCGACCAGATAGACGTGTCCGAAACTGACGGTCAAAGAATCGAGGTTGGCAAAAGAGTTAACGGCCCGTTCTCACGCGACCGACTGTTCAGGGGCGAATGTCCCCCCGGCTCACAGCCGATGTGGAGGGCGGATGTTCACAATAGGGTCGGATATTTCGATGAGGCGTTTGCCGTTTCCGGCGATTACGAATTCTGGTTCAGGCTTACGCAAAAGTATGACTTTCTATATTTGAATGAGTTCCTCGGAGAGCGCCTGGTCCACCCCCAAGCGGTCTCCCGCACCAACAGCGATTTGCTCAACTGGGAGAACATGGTAATTGACAAATGCTATCGGTATGCCCTGCACCACAAAATGGACATAACCGCCGCCGGATTGAGCAATCATCCCGACTTCCGCGATTGGCCCGAAGTGAATATCTGGCGCCAAAGAGTAACGGCTAAACTAAATGGCAGCCAGGTATCTCTGGGCGAGAATGTTAAGAACCTGTGGGATTGCAGAACAAGCCCCGCTCCCAAACTGACTGTCGTACTTGTCACTTATAACAGAGAACGGGAGCTGTTTCAGGCCCTCGATTCCTTGAACCGACAAACCGAAAAAGATTTCGAGCTGATTGTAGTAGCCAACGATGGCGACCTGTCCGGGCTCAAACAAAAGACAAAAGACTTTGACTTCGGCCTCTGTGGCATTGAGCTTGAGCACAACTACGGGCCCTCGCCGGCAAGAAACAAAGCCAGCGAGTTTGCAAAAGCCCCTTACATAGCCTTTATAGATGACGACGCCGTTGCCGATGAGAACATGGTCCGCAATATCATTTCCCACTTCAAGAACACGCGGGCCTCAGGCCTCAGAGGAAAGGTCCTGCCGAAAACCAAAGACGGTCCCAGGCACGCGCCCGCCAATTACGACCTCGGCGACGAGGTAATACCCACTGCCTGTGAGGTTAGCTCTTTATCCGCCTACAGAAGGGATGTCTTTGCCGAAGCAGGGGGGTTTGATGAATTGTTGTTTGGCCCCGAAGGAGCCGACCTCTCATACAGAATATGCAAGACACGCACCGAAAAGACCAGGAGTGTTCTGTATTTTCCGGACGTGATTGTTTATCACGACCCGCGCCCCGCAGGGCCCACCCAAACGGAGAAGACCTTGCGCCGGCAATGGATGGACCTGCTCGCATGGAGGAAAGACCCGGACATAAGAGGGTACAGGGAACTGGTACGCAGCCTGTACCCCGCCGGATGCGACCCAGCCGTTCAAAACAACTACGCCTGGATTGTGAATGTGGCTATGTGCCTCGAGAAAAATTTCCCACAGGATGCCATAAACTGGGCCCGCAAAGCCAACGCACTACGCCCCAATGGAGTAAGAGGGTGTTACGTCCTTGGTGGTCTATGCGTCCGCCTTGGCCAATATGACCAGGCGAGGGTCGTCCTCGAAAGAATAGTGAAACCTTTGCAGCAGGCCCTTGCGGACGGCGGCAGCCAATTGCTCGGCGCCGAATTCCAAAGCCGAGACGAAATTGCCGAATGCTATCTGAAAACGTGCACACAATTGGCCCAGTGCTGCCTGCACGACAAAGACCACGATAAGGTAAAGCAGATATATGGAACTTTGCTGGACAACCCGAATTTGACAATTCCACCGGACCTGCAGGCCCGTATTCGGACCGTGATGACAAAGCTGGACCGAAAACCGGCTCCTTTGCCTCCTCCTGAGAAGAAAGCGGATGTATCTGCGGTTGTTGGTTCGCAGAATAAATACCTGGTTTCGGCTATCGTTTCCACCTACAACGCCGAGGACTTTCTCACCGGCTGCCTCGATGACCTTGAGCGGCAGACCATCGCCGACCGACTGGAAATAATCGTTGTCAACAGCGGCTCCCAGCAGGACGAAGAGACCATCGTCCGCCGGTATCAGCAGAAGTACCACAACATAGTCTATATCAAAACCGAACAGCGAGAAGGAATCTACTCTGCCTGGAACCGCGCCGTCAAAGTTGCCCGCGGCCGGTTCCTCACCAATGCCAATACGGATGACCGCCATCGCCAGGATGCCCTGGAGATTATGGCCAAGACATTACAGGCCAATCCTGAGGTGGCTCTTGTCTATGGCGACCAGATACGCACCGATACACCAAACGATACCTTTGCAAATCACCACGGTATCGAAGAACTGCGGCGACCGGACTACACCCGCGAAAGACTCCTCTTGGGCTGTTGCGTCGGCTCACAGCCGATGTGGCGAAAGTCTCTCCACGACGAATTCGGCTACTTCGACGAGACCCTGGACTGCGCGGGCGACTGGGATTTCTGGATTCGCATATCGAGCAAATACAAGTTCCGACGTATACCTGAATTCCTCGGCCTTTACTATTACAACCAGGAAGGCATAGAACACGGCAGCAGGATCCACAGCCTCTATGAACGGTACGTAGTCGGACGCCGATACGGCACCGAGTACATAGCGGTTATTCCATATTGTAAACCCAGGCCGGACGACCCGCTGGTCAGTGTGGTAATGCCGGTTTACAACGGCGCTGAATTTATCGGCGAAGCAATTGAGAGCGTCCTTATCCAAAGCTACCCCAGGTTTGAGCTGATTATCGTCGATGACGGCTCGACGGACGCCACAAGAGATGTCGTTGCCGCCTTCGAAGATGAGAGAATCAAATACATCTATAAGGAAAACAACGGCCCGTCCAGTGCGCGAAATCGGGCGATAAAGGAGGCGACAGGCGAGTATATCATGCCTTTGGACGCAGACGATATGATGACGCCCGATTTCATTGTCACGCACCTGCAGCACTTCCGGAGCAACCCCGACGCGGACCTTGTTTATTGCGATGTTCTCCTGATTGACAGCGCCGGTAAACCCATAAGAGTAATGAAGAAGCCCGAATATCAGGATCGCGGGTTTATGGTCAGAGACCTGTTCAAGGCCGGGCATCCGATAATACCGTTCAGGCTCGGCATCAGGAAAAGTGTGTTCGACAAGATTGGCCTTTACGATGAAACCCTCATTGTTGCAGAGGACTACGATATGATCCGGCGCTTTGTAAAAGCCGGCCTTAACGCCCGACATTTGCCGGAACCTCTCCATCTGCGAAGGATGCACCACGACAGCCTTTGCGGAAGCACCAATTGCGAAAAGATTCGCAACCATTTTGATGTCATCCGGCGATTTATCGAAACGTTTGCCCCCGATGAGCTTTTTCCGGACGTTGCATGGGACAGGATACCTCCGACGGTCAGGCCCCTGCACGTCAAATGCCGTGCCGCTGTGATTCTTCTTGAAATAGGACGGGCCTACCTGCAGGCGAATGCACGTGATTATGCCCGTACCGCTTTTACCGACGCCTGCTCCGAGCTGAAAGAATGCCTGAGTATGGACCCGGCCAACCAGCGGATTCGCCAGATGCTCCAAAAGTGCGAGCGAGTCCGGGCCGAATATGAAAATGCCGAACTGCAGAGCGTGCGATGACTAAAGTATGTGCCTTTTTGACCGATAATATTGTATGGAAAGGCCTGCGACTATTCCAACGCCGGCCCTGCTAAAAACTGAAAGGTCATTATATGTCAACTTTGCGTCTTCCGGGTCTTCTGACCGGCATTGATACGAATACCCTCATCGCCCAGCTCATGGCTGTTGAACGCCGCAGAGTCGACGTGTACGAGCAGCGAAAGAGCGTCTGGGAAGAAAAACAGGATGCCCTCAGCACCCTCGAGACCAAGCTGAGCACTTTGGCAAGCTCAATTCGGGCCCTTTCTGATGCCAATGAGCTGCGTGCCTTTTCGGCCGCTTCCAGCGACAGCGACAAGGTCACCGCCGAGGCAACCTATAACGCTTATGAGGGTAATCACACGGTTGTAGTCAATCAGTTGGCCACTGCCGAGCGCTGGGTCCACACCGCCGGCGTGGAATACCTCGAGGATTACATCGGAGAGGGTACGTTCATCTACTCATACAACCACAAGGAAGTCATGATAACCACCGCCGCCGCCACGACCCTCGAAGACCTCGTCGGCCTGATAAACAACGACCCCGACAACCCCGGCGTCACCGCAAGCCTCCTCAACTATAATGACGCATATCACCTTGTCTTGAACGGCAACCAGGCCGGAACCGATTACGAAATCTCCATCAACGCGAGTAATACCGAAGTCTGGCAGGCCGAATCCGCTTTTACCTTCAATAATGACAACGCCGCACTCGGCACAAAGATCACCGACCTTGACCAGTTCGACCTCAATGGCGGCTCCTTCGCCGGCGACGAGCGCATCCGCATCACCGGGCACACACACGACGGCACCGTCGTCGATGTATACATGGATGTCACCGCCAATACGAAGCTGTTTCACGTCATGGAAGAAATCAATGATGCATTCGCCGGCGCCGCAACAGCAACACTCGAAAACGGCAAAATAGTCCTGACAGACCATACCTCCGGCGAAAGCCAGATGGACCTGGCCCTGACCTACGACCCCGGCACGGGCCCGACAACGATGAGTATGCCGACTATTAGTCAATCGACGCAGGGCGGCGGCGCCACCGCCGACCTCAAAGGTTTCGCCGAAGCCGACTTCACTGAAACCCAGTCGGCTCAGGACTCCCAGATAAGGGTTGACGGCTATCCGGAAGGTGATTGGATTGAAAGAAGCTCAAATACCATAGACGACGTGATTTACGGCGTTACCCTGCACCTGCACGATACCACCGATGCTTCCGGAGAGGAAATAACTCTCACCAGAGATATTGCATCGGTCAAACAAAAGCTCAATTCCATGATCGATGCCTACAACTTCGTGATGCAACACGTCAAGGAAAAGACCGGCTACAACGACGTCTTGAAGACCGCCGGCGTGCTCATGGGAGACTACGTCGTTTCCGGCATAAGGTGGCAGCTTCTCAACCCGCTCATCGCTCAGACGAGCGGATTTGTCACGGATGTTGACACCTTTCTGATGCCCGGCCAAATCGGCCTCGAGCTCGACAAAGACGGAGTCCTCAGTCTCAACACAAATGTCTTCGACCAGGCCATTGCCCAGGACTATATGGGAGTCCTCGCAATAATCGGGGCCGACAAGACAGGCAGCTCCAACAGCAATACCATCGAGTTCTACGGCGCCAGCGGTGACTACACCACCGCCGGCAGTTATGACGTGGAGGTGACAATAAGCGGCGGCGTCATCACCGGCGCCAGAATCAAGCTCTCCAGCGAATCCACCTACCGCGATGCGACTTTCAGCGGTAACATCGTCACCGGCGACAGCACCTTCGACGATAACAGCAACCCCGTATATCCCGAGAACGGCCTGCAGCTCAGCGTCGACCTGAGTCAAACCGGCACCTTCACCGCCACCGTCAGGGTAAAGCAGGGATTCACCGGGGCAATAGAGGATGCCCTCGATAATATGCTCAAGGCCACCACCGGTTCCGTCCAGATCGACCAGGAACACATCGACGACCAGATAGAATATCTGCAGGATAGAATCGATGTCGAGCAGGAGCGCCTCACAAGGACCGAGGCCCGGCTGGTCGCTCGCTATGCCCGCCTCGAAAGGACCCTGGCCTTGATGCAGAACCAGTTAGCCGCCCTCGGCTTCGGTACAGGTTAGACCCGGCTTGAAAGTCGGCAACCAAGACCTGCCTTCATCAGACCATCGCATCCTCAGAAACGACTCTCAAATGCGGTCAGCGAAGGCTTCCGCCCATCGTTGTTCCGACCGCAGGCCTGCGAAGCCTTCCAGCCACTGTCATTTCGACCGCAGGGCCGCGAGCCCTTCCAGCCACTGTCATTTCGACCGCAAGGCCGCGCGAAGCGACCCGCAGCGGAGAAATCTGTTCAAACAGATTACTCGACTTCACCCGCTTGGCGGACTCCGCTCGGAATGATAACTTTCGCGGTTTCCAATAGGGCATTAGAAGCCCTCTTACTACACAAACCGGCAGCGCTCAGACACCTTCAACCAGGACTTGTGCCGGTCTGAGGATGTCGCAGCCTGAATCCGTCAAGACTCTGTGCAGGCGGCCCAACGGACTATCTGCGGCGTCATGCCCAGCCTTGCCGAACAGCATCGCCAGATGGATACTGCTTGCAGCCTGTTCCCACCGGACGGTCGGCTTGATATTCGGAGCGTAGATGATCAAGTGGTCGTACCGGCCTGCGACGCTGGTGATAAGGTTCTTCAATTTCAACAAGTCATAACCGCCATTGACTTTGCCAAAGCCGCTCGCCGGCCATATCCACAGATTGCTGATACACGTGGCCTTCTCACCGGCCGCGCTTCGCGCCGTTGAGTCGCTCTTGTCATCAAAAACCTTCGCTAAGGCGTCCCGCTCGCTGTCGAGGTCCACCAGCAAACACCTTTGATGGCCGTGCGCCAGCCGAATTGCGATGTTAACAGGCACTGTAACTGGAAGTTCCTCCGCGAACACGGCGCCCATCAACAGCACCTTGGCTTTCTCACTCGACCTGCTCTTGACTAATTCTGCAATTCGCTCGTAACCACTGGCAGGTTCGACATCTCGCCAAATCCACGCCTCGACTGACCTCGCCGAAGTCGCCTCGACCCGCCGAGGCGGGTCGGCCTGCTCATCCTCCTTCTTCGCCGGCGGCAACACCTCACTGGCCGTCACTCTGATTCTGCCCGGCTGGCTGTATGACGTCCCGAAACCCGCCGCGGCCGGTCGCAGAAAGCTCTTGCGAACCAGATAACCCGAGGCAAGAACCGTAATCAGAACAGATATCTGAGTGGCTATCCCCGAACCTACAGCCAGATTCCCGTACGCCCTCGATGTTGTTTCGCCGCTGCTCGTGACAGCTATCCCCTTCGCTAATGAGGCGGTTATATTCACGATGATAATCACAAGCTCGATGCCCGCGCCGCAAAGCATGAACTTCGACGCGCCTCTCATCGCCGAAAAGAAGCTGGCTTCCCGCACAACTTCTGCTCGCAGGCTCAGGGCCTGCCCGTCGCTGATGGCCCCGGCGCTCAGCTTGTTGTCAATGGTCAGCCACCGAAAAGGCGCGATCTCAGAGGCATACTCGGTTCCGGCAAGGCTTATTCCCCTGACCGTCCTGAGTACGACCATAAAGATGAGGGCGACAAGCACGCCGAACACGCAGATTGTGAACGCCAGATGGCCGCCCGCAACCAGCCGACCCAGGAAATTCACGATTGTGCCCGCATTACCACCCAGTAGTATCAGCTTGGCGCACGCCACGCTCAGCCCAATACGCAGTGTGGTGAACAACACAACCAACAAGGGAAAACTCTGAACCTGAAAAGCCCCCTGTGCGGACAAGGTAATCATCAGTACGGCTGCCGTTAGCGACATGCTGAAAATCAGCAGCACATCGAAAATGCGACCTTGCAGCGGAAATAACAGCCCCGCCGCCACTGCAACTATCCCCCCCAACAGAAGATAGTCCGTGCGACAAACAATCCTCGCCTCACACACGCAGTCTTGCAGGTTGTATCTGCCGTCCTGTTCTTGTCTCATAATCTCGCTGACGCCTACACCCTGTTCTTCCGCAGGCGGTAAATCAACGCCAGAACTTCCGCTACCGCCACGTACAATGTCTCCGGGATGGCGCTGCCCAGCTTTACTGTTGCATACATCGCTCTGGCCAGCTCCGGCCTTCGGATTATAGGAACACCGTAAGCCCGAGCTATCTCTTGAATTTTCCCCGCCAGGTGGTCTGCACCTTTTGCCACCACCACCGGCGCATCCATCGTCTTGGAGTCGTAACGCAACGCCACTGCCACGTGAGTCGGATTGACAAGCACAACTGTCGCCTTCGGCACTTCCGCCGAGATACGCCTCATCGCCATCTGCAACTGAATCCGCCGGATCCGACCCTTGACTTCAGGCGAGCCCTCCGTGTCCTTGCGCTCCTGCTTTACCTCCTGCCGTGTCATTTTCAGCTCTTCAATGTACTTCCACTTCTGGTAAAAAGTGTCCGCAATTGCTATCACCAGCAGCGCGATGCCCACCCGGATCATCAATCCCAGTATTAGCTTGCACATCAATTCCAGAATTTGTTCGGACCACGCCCACCGCAGCGACGCCAACGCATCAAGTTTGTCCCGCAGGTACAGCCACACCACTATCGTCACGCAAAGCAGCTTCAGTACGGACGTCAAAAGATGTACCAGCGAGCGAGGATTTATCAGCTTTTTTAAGCCCGACCCCGGACTTATCAGGCTCCAATCCAGTCTTATCGCCTGTGGCGCGAAATTCGGCCCGCTCACGGCGACACAGGTCAGCACCGATGCCGCAGAAATTACCGCCAGGATCGGGCTGATAACAAGTATCGAATCGATGACTTTCCCATTGATGAAACTGATGAACGCCTTGTTGCTCGAAAAAGCGCCGATCTCACCCGACAGGCCTTCTTTCACTTGCGCCGTCAGCCACTGCATCAGGGCAGGCGCCAGCAGAGTCACCGCCGCAACAAGTACCATAAGCGTCGCTACCGATGGCAGTTCCTGACTGTGCGGCACCTGGCCCTTCTGCCTCGCCTTCTGCAGTCTCTTTGACGTTGGTTGTTCTGTTTTTTCGGCGGCTGGTTGCTCCGGCATAATTCAAACCTGTCAATCTTGGCCCGGTTTATAGATTCACAATTCCTCAGCCAACTCTACCTTCCATTCTTCCCGCTCCTTCCCATATTGGAAAACCTCTTACAAGGGCAGCAGTTTACCCATCCAGTCGGCGAATTCTGCCACAAAACCGCTGATAAACGGCAGAAATATCGCCGCCATTACCAATCCCAGCCCCACACGTAACGGCAGACTGACGAATAGAATGTTCATTTCCGGAACCATACGCGCCAAAACCGCCAATATTACCATCAATATTAAGAAAGCCGCCAGCATAGGCGCCGCTAATCTCAGCCCCGCCAGAAGCAGCACCGAACCCGCTTGAGTTACCCCCGCCGCCAGTGCCGGTATTGTCGGAGTGCTGCCCGCGGGAAATGTCTCGTAACTTCTTGAGATGACCGACAGGAACAGATGATGACCGTTTGCACTTAGGAACAGGATTATAAATATCATCTCCAGAAGGCTCGCCAGCGGCTGCGCACGCTCGCCCGTCAGCGGGTCCAGTATCTCCGCCATCGCCAAACCCATTTCCCTCTCAATAATCCGCCCGCTGAAATTGACCGCCGAGAATAACGCCGCACCGATTAAGCCCAGCGCCAGCCCATACGTGGCTTCATTCGCAATAAGCAGTATAACCTCAACCGCGCAAACCTCTTCACGCTTGACGGCCGGCGCACTTATCATCGAAAAGAAAATCGCCAGCAGCAACGTCATCGCAGCCTTGACGGTCGCAGGTATGGACTTCCACCCGAATACCGGAAGCACCAGAAAGAATGCTGAAATCCGTGTCAGCACCATTGAAAAAGAAAGAAGCTTTTCTGCCAACACTTCCATCTCTCAGCTTCCGATATTTTGGATGTGCGCAAAGATTTCGTACGAAAATCCCAGTATCAGTTGCAGCATCCAGCCGCCGAACAGCAACATCACCGCACCCACGGCGAGGAGCTTCGGCACTATCGTCAACGTCATGTCCCGTATGGAGGTCACCGCCTGAAGCAGCGTCACCGCCACGCCCACACCCATGCACGTAAGCAGAATCGGAGCAGACAAAAGAAGAGCTGTCTCAAGTGTGTGCCGGCCAAGATAGAGGGCAAAACTGCTGTCCATTTGTCGTACTCCTGCAACAATAACTTCAACGCTTCATTTGAAACCCAGGCTCAGACTCTTCGCCAACAGACCCCACCCGTCCACCAGAATGAACAATATCAGCTTGAATGGCAGCGAAATCATCACCGGCGGCAGCATCATCATACCAGCGCTGAGCAGCACGCTCGCAATCACCATATCCAGCAGCAAAAAGGGTATGAATAAAAGGCAGCCTATCTCGAACGCCGTCCGGAATTCGCTTATGATGAATGCCGGTATTACTATGTGCAGACCCACATCCATCGCACTCGTCGGAGGAGCTATCTTTGCCATTTGAACGAAAAGAGCCAAATCCGCCTGCCGGCACTGACGAAGCATGAATTCCTTGATACAATTTCCTGCCGTCGTTGTGGCCGTCGGAAAATCGATATTGTCCGAAAGATATGGCTGAATACTGACTTCATTGATCTTCGAAAATGTCGGAGCCATCGTATACAGCGTCAGAAACAACGCCAGGCCTATGATAGCGATCGTCGGTGGTATGGTTTGCGTCGTCAGTGCCCGCCGGACAAAAGACAGCACGATGACTATCCGAGTAAACGACGTCATCATCACCAGAAGACTTGGCAGGATCGCCAGGCCCGCGAAGATGATTACGAGTTTTACGGGGGTTGACCAGTCTCTGCTTTTTGCCTCATTCGCGGTCGCTTTGTCAATGACCATCATCAAGTCGCCGATGCTCGGTACGCCATTTGCCGGACTGCTTGTCCCCGAAGCCCCGCTCTGGCCCACCAGCCCCGACACATCCACTTTGCCCATCTGCATGGAAGGGCTTTTGACTTGACCCAAAGATAAACCGGCCGACATCAAGACAACAAATGACCAAACCAGTATTTTGGAAGACTTACCGACCATTTATCCTCCGAAAGTCTCGCTACTCTTCTTCCGACAGCTCACTCTCAGACAGGGCTTCAGTTACGTTTGCCAGCATGATGATGTTTTCATTTGTACTGCCCACAAGAAACCGCTGATTGCCTATCTTAACTAAGTGTACCGCCTTCCTCGGGCCCAGATGCGCTGTTTCGACAATCCGAATCTCTCTGCCTGGCAGGTTGGTGAGTTTTGGCAGGAACTTCTTCGAAACGTAAATCGCTGCCGCCCCAAAAGCGGCCACAATCAAAACGGCTATTACCGTCTTGGAAACCAAATCCCCCGTCCCCAAGTCGTTTCTTTGTGACCATAGATTGGCGTCATTCGCGAACAGCGAACCGGCTTCGAATCCGACCTTCTCCGCCGGCGCCGCACCCCTTCCGGCCGAGCGAGCCACTATCAGACCGCTGATTAACGCCGCCGCTGCCAAAAACGCAACGATTTTTGTCTTGTGTCCCGCCACGCTATCTAACGCACCACGGAATCATCAGGTCGCCGCCCCCACGCACGGGGCCGGCTTACGAAACCTCTATGCAGCAAATAGTGTGCCGGACACCAGGAAAAAACGCCGCCAGCGCCCCCACCCCGGTCCGCTTCACATTTGTAGCTCGATTTTCTGCCTGCATCCCTGCCGCCCCTTCTTGCTGAATCGTCTCTACTGCCCGTTCTCATTCCCGCGAAAGCGGGAATCCAGGCCCCTGTAAGCCTTAGAAACCCAATAGCCTGCATCCTTACCTGCAAGTATGAATTCACCCCCCTGACGCCGATTTCCACCCTCAATCACGACAAGAATCCCAAATGTTGTCGAAAATCTTTACACCCTCTTACAGCAGTTGCCGCCTTGGTATTGAGCCTGCCCCTTGCCTACTCTGCCGCCATGGACTATTCGCCCCCCCTGAGGACCGCGATCAATATCTGTGACTGTCCGTAAATGGGACTGTCCGGCTGCACCCAACATCCACCCGAACCTGCCCCCCACGAATAGACCGGCCATTGGGACCCTGAGCTTTCTTTCAAAAAGTCCGCTACCCCTTGCGCTCGTTTCGCAGAGAGTATCCACTGTTCTTTCTCGCTTCGCTCATCGCCCGCCAGACCAAGAACGTAAAGCTTCACAGCTTCAGAATCCCTGTCCTGCTGCAAGTTCAGGCAGAATTCTGCCAGGAACCTCTTGCCCGGCTCGTTCAGCATCGCCTCCCCAGGCCCAAAACGAATGCTCGTTACCGAAAAGCTGTTCTTCTCCGCCACTAATTGTGAAGGTGCCGTCGTCACGGAACGGTTGATCTTCTTGAAAATCCGGCGCACCTCTTCATCGCCCGCATCAATCGTCCTGTCCTCATATAGCCTGTCAGGTCTCTCTATGAAGTATTTGATTTTCACCTGCCCGAAGTTGGGCCTTTGAATTCCTCCCAGAAGTATCCCTACGCCAAACTCGTTTATTGACTGCAAGAATGAATCCCGCCCCACGTTATAAAGCTCCGGATCCTGGACAGTCGCTAACGACAGCAGCATTACAAAAAAGGTCAGCAGCAGCGTCACCATGTCTGAATACGTCACGATGTACGCCGGAACCGGCGAACCTTTTTCCTCTTCCACACGCTCACGAGTCAATTGTAAATGCTCCGTTCCAACAGGACAATTTCAAGTACGCGCCCCGCCGCCTCCGGCCGACCTCGTTTGCTGGGCTCCACGTCTTCTATAGGTACTGTGTTCGATGCGGATATACTGAACCATCTCTTGTCCAGGCCCCCTTTCCCCGTCAGGTAGCTCATTACCGCCCACGAACGCTCCAGACCGGACTCCCCACCGCCCTCGTCGGCCTCCAGCCCGTTCTCGCTTATCACTATCCTGTGCGGCGCTTCCTTCAATAACGCCGCCAGCGCCGAAAGAGTCCGGCGCCCTTCCAGCGAAATAGCTGCCCCTTTGCCCCAAAAGACCTTCTTGGAAGGTACCAGGAACACCTTTCTGCTCCGAAAGTCTTCCGGCTCCGTCTCTTCTTTTTGTCTGTCTTCCAGCCCGGTTACGAGCGTGGGTTTCTCGCTGCCCTTGTCGAGTTCTGCGGTATGCAAGATTTGCTGAGTGGGCAAAAATGCGTCTTTGCTTCCCCCCAGCACACCGCTGACCGACGGCATAGCCCCGCCAAAGATTGACTTGAGCTTCTTAAAAGTCTTCTCATCAAAAGATGAAAAACTCAAAAGCAGCACAAAAAACGTCAGCAGCAGCGTCATGCAATCGCTGAAAGTCACCATCCATTCCGGCGCACCACTGGAATCATCCGCTTCTACACGTCTTTTCACAAGGCCTGCCATTATACTAACGCCTTGACTTCCTGACGCCTGCTCTGTGAGACAAATACGTGCATCTTCTCCCGGACGTCCGTCGGATTGTCCCCTTGAGCTATCGCGCACACCCCTTCGAGGATCATTTCCATCGTGGTTGTTTCTGCCTTGGAATAGATTCCTAACTTGCCCGCCAGAGGGATGAATATCAGATTGGCCGCCAACGCCCCATAAAAAGTTGTGATCAAGGCAACCGCCATCCCGCCCCCGATTTTCTCGGGCGAATCCAGGCTCCTGAGCATTTGAATCAAACCGATGAGTGTACCTATCATCCCGAAAGCGGGCGCAGAAGAACCCATAAACTCCAGAAGCTTCTTTCCCCCGGAGTGTCGGTCCTGCAGGTATTGAATCTCCGGAGACAAAAGCTGCCGAATCTCTTCCGACTCGCGCCCGTCCACAAGCATCTGTAAGCCCTTCATGAAGAACAGACTGTCCAGCTTCGAAATCTCCTGCTCCAGGGCCAGCGCTCCGTCGCGCCTGTTTATTGCCGCGAAGTTGACCATTTTCTGAATCAGCTCCGACTGCGGCGGGATCTTCGCAACCAACGTCTTCTTGATTATTGAGAATATCCCTAAAAACTGGGGCAGAGAAAAATGAATCAGCGTCGCACACAGCATTCCGCCAATCGTGATTGCCATGGAGGGGACGTGGATGAAAATCCGCCAGCCGCCTCCGGCCACGATGGCCGTAGTAATTACCAGAAAGCCAAGCAGTATTCCAACTATCGTCGCTATATCCACGCAACTATTCCTCTTCAATTACCTGCTTTAATCTTTCGCAGAGAGTTGCCGCCAGCCTCGGCTGAGAATTCACCAGTTCGGCCAATACTTTGGCCTTGGTCTTTTCCGCCATGTAATACAGAATCCTGACCGCGCCATCCACATCGCTGTTACTGCCTCCCATCATCCCTTTTTTTGACTGTGCATCTTCGCTCGAACACATGCTGCTTAGTATCTTGCCTGCACTGCTCACGTCCATTTTGTCGTATGTCGCGGCTATCGACACCAGATTTGCTCTCTCAGCTTTGCCGACCTCGAGTCTGCTCTTGAGCAGTTTATCCCGCTCACTCTTGAGGCTCGCAACCATGGAAGCCAGTTCTGCTCGAAGATTGTTGAGGTTATCAATATCTTTCTTCAGCATCTCATGAGCAATTTGCAGCCTTTGCTCTTCTGTCTGGAGACCCGCCAGCTTGTTGTTATAGTCCCGCATGCTCTCCTGGATTTCATAAACCAGGCTCCGGAGCTGCTGTTCGGGCATGCCTTTCTTTATCTTGCTGCCGCTTCCACCAGGAATATCAATCGCGTTTCCCGGCTGCGGCACCACAAAGCTCTCCTGCGACATGACTTCCGGCTGGTTTAGCTCCGCCCCGCCGGGTGCCGGACCCGCCGGAACTGTTCTTGTCAACCACGCGAAGGCAAAACCTCCGCCCAGGCTTATCAGACCCGCCAACGTCGTTATTATCATTTTCTTGCTCACAGGCTCATTCTCCTAATCTGCTGCTCCCGTATTTGCAAAATGAATTCCTCTCTCGAGCAAAGGAAATCCCGGCTATCTCGTTCAACTCCTTTTGCTCGCCTTTTTCCTCTTCCTCTATGAATCTCCTTTTTGCCTCGGCTCGCAGTCTTTCCAGACCTTCTTTCGACTTCTTGAGCTCCAAAAGCTCCATCATTGTTTTTCGCTGTTGCGATTCCAGCTCACTCACTCTATTCTTGAGCATCTTAATCCGCTCTTCACTTGCCAGGGAATATTTCAAAAAAAACTCCTGTTCACTCAGCCTCTTACGAGGCGCTTGCCCGGCTACACGTGAGATCATATTGCTCAGTATTCTCTGCTGCGCCAACAGTTGACCCCTCGCCTCGGCCAGCTTTTCCATTATCTTTATCAATTCTGCCCTCTTCGTTTGCTCCTTCTTCGCCCTTATCTCAAGAACACGTTGCAGTCGCCACACAAATCGTTTCATTCACACCTGCCTTCAATGGTGCGCTGCAGTATCCCGTCATCACATGACCCACGCCTGCACTTTCATGCTCTCAACAAATCGTCCCATGACCCGGTAATTGCAGTCAGCCGGCGCACAGTTTCTTCAAAGTCCGTTCTTTCACGAACAGGCTGAATCAGAAAATTGTTTATCTTTTCAATCAACGTAATCGCTCCGTCAATGCGACGATTGCTGCCCGGCGAAAACGCGCCGATGTTTATCAAATCTTCGGCGTCCCTGTATGTGGCGTATATCTCTTTCAGCTTTTGTGCTGCCAGCTTGTGCGCCTCACTCGTGACCATCGGCATCAATCGGCTTACGCTTGCCAGGATGTCCACCGCAGGATAATGTCCTCTTTCAGCCAGCTTCCGCGACAGCACTATGTGCCCGTCCAACAGGCTCCTCGCGCTGTCCGCCACCGGGTCCCCCAGGTCGTCGTTTTCAACCAGAACCGTTAGAATCCCCGTGATGCTCCCGCTCCCCGTGCAGCCCAAACGCTCCACAAGCCTTGGCATCAGCGAAAAGACGCTCGGGCAGTACCCCTTTGTGGCAGGCGGCTCGCCTGCCGCAAGACCTATCTCACGCTGCGCTTGTGCGAAACGCGTAAGCGAATCCATCATGAATAAAACGTCTTTGCACCTGTCCCTGAAATATTCCGCGATCGCCACTGCCATGAAACCCGCCTTTACACGCTGAACAGGAGGCGAATCCGACGTCGCAACGACTACCACGCTCCGCTCCAACCCGTCGGCACCCAGGTCTTCTTCCAAAAATTCCCGGACCTCCCGCCCGCGCTCCCCGATCAATGCCACTACGTTGACAGACGCCTCACTCGAATTCGCAATATCACCCAGAAGAACGCTCTTGCCTACTCCGCTGCCTGAAAAAATACCCATTCGCTGTCCCTTGCCACACGTTAACAACCCGTCCATTGCCCTGATTCCCAACGCCAGCGGCGCGGTGATCTTTTCTCGGCTCAAAGGCGCCGGACTATTTGCATCTAATGCCTTCTTATCACCTCCCAATAGCGGCCCTTTGGCGTCGATAGGTTCCCCAAGACCATTAACCACCCTGCCCAGGACCCTTTCACTAAGCGTGATATAGCGGGGCGTAATCCTCGCAGTCACCGCGTCACCCGCCGATATACCTTCTATGTGCTCCAGCGGAAGCAGGATAAGATTGTCGTGATGAAAGCCCACCACTTCGCCAAGGACACGACGACCGTCCCGAATATGAATCTCGCAAAGTTCACCTAAGCCCACCATCGGACCCGTGGATTCGACCGTCAGGCCGGACACTCGCACCACGTACCCTTGGTAGTTGGACAAATTCACGCCCCGTAACGCCGCATGAAACTTCTCAAAATCTACTAAACAGCTATCCGTTCCGCTCGTTGCCATTGACTATTCCACCTTCTTGAGCGCCTCGCCGATTTGCTCTATCTGTTCGTCGATAAAAGATGCGATTATTCCCTTCGGTGTCTCAAGCAGACACTCTCCCCGACCCATATTTGGGTCCGCAATCAGCTTTATGCCTGCCGGGATGCCGCTTCCTGCCGCTTGTTGTGCCCGCTCGCATTGACCAATGTCCTCCGGATTCAAATGAACCACCACCTCCTGGCGGGCGGGAACGTTCTTGAGAGATTCTTGAACAATAGATTCTATCTCATAATCTCCCGACCCAATTTTTTGCGCCAATATCTTTCTCGCAATTTCCACGGATAACTTGGCTATCTGTTCCCTGTGTCCCCTGAATAGCTCCTCCTGGAACTCATTTATCTTGTTCACCGCCGCCCCCAGCGCCTGGCACGCTTGCGATAGGCTTGCCCTCTGCTGCGCCGGCACATCGCGTTCGTCCGCCCCGCCCGACGCTCCCGTGCCCCGCTCCTCGGCCCCGTCCGTCAACACTACAGAGAAGATCGGCCTCACAAATCCAATTGTAATTGTCTCCGGCATCCTTGTTACCGTTTTACGAACCTGAGCTTACTCTCCTCGTTCGCCTTTCGCAAAGGCTCCACAACGACTTCCCTTGCCTCGAATACCTCCTTCGGCAGCGGCTCCTGCATCAGCGATGTTTCTTCATCCAACGCTGCTGCAACTCGCTCCGACACATTTGAGCGTATCTTCTGTGCGATTTCTTCCTCCACGCCGTACAGTGCCACCGCCAACGTCTTTGCTTCGACCGCCCGCAAAGCCTCCTGAAGCGACCTGTCCGCAATCGATGGAATGTCCTCCCAGGTTATCATCAGATTTCGCACCGTCGTGGATGTTTCCTCGTCATGCTTCTTCAGCTCGTCCAGAAGCTGGTCCCGCAATTCCCGCTCCAGACCGCTGAGCACTATGGCCAGTTTGCGCAGCGATTGTTCCCGTCTTTCAGGTCTCTCCAGAACAACCTCTCCCTCAAATGTCTTCAGCCTCGCGTCGACCATCGATGCTATCCGTTCCCTCACGCCCGCCCCCAGCATCTCTTGATTTGTCATCTTACGCACCGCTTTGAGCCGCAGCTCTTCGCTCAGGAGTGACAGAACCTCCTGCCCCTTCTGCGGAGCCAGCTCCGAAAGTACCACCGCCACCGTCTGCGGGTGTTCACCCTCCAGCGCAAGCACAAGCTCGTCCCTTTTGGCCGAACGTATGCCTGCAAATGGGTCCTTCTTGCTTGTCTCCCTTCTTATCTTTGACCGAATCTGCTCCGCCTTGTCTTTGCCCACAACCGCCGAGAGGGTCTCGTTAAGAAAGCTTCTTAGTGTCGCCTTCTGATTTTGCCCTTTTTGAAGCGACAAAAAGAACTCACGTACGACTCTTGCATCCTCTTTCGCGTCTCGTTCGCCCGATGCCTCCAGACGCCCAAGCTCAATACCAATATCTTCAATCTCGTCCGGAGCGAGCCCCCTAAGCAGCTCCGTGCTTGTCGCCGTATCCAGGCTCATCAACAATACAGCGGCTTTTTGTCTTCCCGTCAGTCTCATTCTCCGGTCTCATGCTCCCATTAACCTGATGTAACATGATTACTGCTCTATGCGCTCATTAGACTAAGAATCTTGTAAGGTTGCCTGTCGTTTGCCAATCCTCGCTTCTCACCTCATCGGCCATACATGATCCATGACGATATTCAGTCTCCCTTCTCTTCCAGCCAGGTGGAGAACAGTTGCTTGACCTGTTCCGGATTGCTTTGCAAAGCATGGGCTATCTGTTTACGCAGCAATAAAGGCTCAGAATTCTGAGGTCCGCCCGTCAGAAAGCCCGCAACGCCCTCTCCTTCCGCCAGCTTCTGCGTCGGAGCCGCCGATGCCGCTTTCCGTTTCGCCTTGCTGAAAACACGCAGAGCCAGCAGCGCGCAAATTGCCATAATTCCTAAAGACCCCTGACGCGCAAGCGCTACGTAACGAGGCCAGTTCGAAGCCTCCTCAATCGGTATTTCCGGCGGACGATGAAACCTTGCGTTAACAACCTTCAGAGAATCTTTCTCACCCAGCCCAAGTGCGTTCCTGATGATTTCTTCCACCTCCGATGCTTCCATAATCATGGCAGTATTCTCACCGGCCTCCGATGCATTCGCATCGGCTGCGTGTAAGTCCACGAAAGCCGCCACCGATAGCGAGGTTATCTTCCCCGGAAGCTCTACCCTCGTTTCAATAGTCTTGCCGAAAAGATATTCTGTCAGGCTCGTACTGTCCGTTTCCTTGCCGCTCACTGCCACCTGCTCGCCTTCCGCCGGCCCGCCGCCCACCGGCTTGCTCTTGTCCTTCGTCTCCTCCTTTACCGCCACACCCTTCGGTTCATATTTCTCTGTAACCACATTACTGCTGTTCATGTCCACAACGGCACTGACCTCCACCGCAGCCCGACCGGGGCCAAGAACAGTCGTGAGCATGTCCTCCACTTTTCTTGCCAGATTCTGCTCCACGCGTTCCCTGTAGTCCTGGACTGTGCCCGCTCCGCTCGCCATAGCGTCATCCGATTCCCCGTTCAGAAGACGCCCCTGACTGTCTATTACGGTTACATTCTCCACGCTCAGACCCTCCACGCTGCCCGCCACCAGATGAGTGATCGCCGATATGTTCAACCCGCTCAGCCTGCTGCCAGGCCTCAGTCGAAGGACCACCGATGCCGTGGTTTTACCCGCCTCAGAAGTAAACACCGTCTGCTCAGACCTCACTATGTGCACACGTGCGTGAACCACACCGTCCAGCATTTGGATGCTCTTGGCAAGCTCGTCCTGTAACGCTCGCTTGAGGTTCACGCTTTGAACAAGAGGGCTCACCCCGATCTTTTCATTGTCGAATATCTTGTAGCCGCCCTGAGAGTCCGCCGGAAGTCCCTCTCTTGCCATATCCAGACGCAGTTGATACACCTTTTCTTCCGGTACATAGATAGTTTTACCCCCGTTTTTCAGCTCGTATACGACGCCCTTCTCACTTATTTTATCTGTTATCTTCGCAGCCTCTTCCGGCGACAAATCCTGGTATAACATCTTCATTTCAGGTTGGCCCGCCCAATGAAATGTCAGGGCTCCGACAATAACAAACGTCAGAACAATCGCTGCCAGTAATGCCCGCTGAACAAGACTTATCCTTTGCCAAATTGCCTTTAGTTGTTGCAGAAAATACATCGTGCCACTGTGGTTAATGATAAATCGCCGCCAACTCCAACCTGTGTGCAGCCCCCGGCTTTTTGGGCTCCGGCCTCGTCAAGACCGCATGCTGTCATAGCGGCATATTCATAGTCTGTTTGTACGCCTCGATCAGCTTGTTCCTGACCCCGACCAGAAGCTTGAAACTCATATCAGCTTTCGCCACCGCTGAAACCACCGACGTAATGTCCTCGCTCCTGCCGGCAAGCAAATCCTTTATCGACGCATCCGACGACTGCTGGAGTTCATCAACTGCCGATATCGACTTCTCCACAGCCTTCATCGCGTTGGCGAAATCCGCCTTCTTGCCGCCGACTTCACCTCCGGACATCACTTTGTTCATCTGCGCCAGCACCGAGCTGACGTCGGCATTAAACTTGATCATTGTCCACTCCTTAAGTCCTACCGAAGTAACTCGAGCGTCGTTTCTACCATTTGCTGATACCGTTTCAATATCGCTGCGTTGGCCTGATAAGCCCGCGTTGCAATATTAAGGTTAATCATCTCCATCGGCAGATTGACGTTGGGCATCGCCACATAACCTTGCTCATCAGCATTGGGATGGCCCGGTTCGAAAATCCTGTAAAACTCGCTCGTATCTTTGACTATCTTGTCCAGCGCGACCCCGCTGACGCCCTCCGCTTCCGTCTTGAATATCGCCTCAAGCCTGCGATACGGTTCGCCCTTGCCCGCATCGCTCGTACGCGCGTTGGCGATATTAGACGTTATCACTTCCATTTGCTTGTTCTGCGCCCGCAAACCCGAAACCGCTATGTCCAGGGGGCCGAACACGTTATTCACTTCCATTTACTCTGACCCTTTGCTCAAGACCCGATACATTCGTCTTGCTCGATGCCAAGCGCGCCCCGCGCAACGACTTGCCTATTTTACGTTTATGGCCAAATCAATCTGTGCGTACTTCTTGTGCAGCAGCCGAATGTATGCCTTGTGACGAAGAGTATTCTTAACCATCTCCCCGACCTCGTTTTCCAGGTTGACGTCGTTCCCGTTTGATTTTACGGGAGTCTCCTTCGGCTGATATACCTGCGGTTCGATCTCGTCAAGCTCCACGCCCCTGCCCGAATCCATGGCTCTCCCAAGTAACTCCTCGAAATCAATATCAATCCTGCGGTATCCTGGCGTCTGAAGATTCGCAATGTTGCTCGCAATGGCCTCCTGACGCAGGTTCTCAGCCCTTATCCCGGCATCGATTAGGTCCGTTATACCGTCTGTCCGAGGCATACTTCGTTCTTTCCCGTTCCTGCCACGCTGCTCAACATCGCGCGCCCTTGTTTCGTACCAATGCACGCATCCTGACGCTCTGGCAAAGAGGGAGCAATACTCGTGCCAATCACCCAAAACTCGCCCCTTTCAGACTCCCAAACCTCGATCTTGCGCCCAAAAACCAGCCTTGAGAGGACTGTTCGTTAGTTTGACCATTGAGCACTCCGTCAGCTTTCTATACGACCAGATGCGCTCTCGTACACGAGGCTCAGCTGCCGCAAAGTCCTTCGCCTCGCAAAAAAAACTCGCCTGTACAGCCCACCCCGACCTAATCCCCTCGCCCACAAACCGCGCGCCTGCAGTCCGGAACTGCCGGATACCTTCCTGTTCCCAGCCTCGGCGGAAGTTTCTTCCCGTCCTTTAGGAACATCTTTCCCCAACTCGACGTAATCCAACAATGCCGCCGCTCGTTTGCCATTCAGGATGTGTCACTAACTTCTTTAATCATAAGTAGTTATCAACCCCGACGGTAGTTTCCGCGATGGCTGGCACACTGGTTGCTCCACCTAAGTGGTTCTGCTAAGGATAGGTCTATGGAAACCAGCTTGTTGGCAATTGGTGGCGCAGTCGCTGAGGCGGACAGCTTTAATCCGACCGCAGCAAAGCCCTCAGAATCCGGCGGCTCGAGCTTTGCCTCACTGCTTGAAGCCGGCCTCTCTGCCGACAAGCCACAATCTCATTCAAGCAGGGCCGACAAATCCGCATCCTCTGGTTCTACCCCGCCGCCAAAGACCGATAATAAACCAACTGATGCCATAAGCGGGCAGCCTAACCCGACTTCGAACCGCGCCGAACGCCCCGCTGAAAAGCCGGCCACGCCCGCGACCCCGCCAAATGCAGAGCCATCAGAAAAGCCCGAAAAGCAGACCCCTGCTTCTCAAACACCCAGTCCTTCCGACCTGGCCCGGCTCTGGTTGTCCACCTATTCTCTCAACCCCGAAGGCGCCAAAGAAGTCCAGGCTATGAACATGCAGCCCAAAGCCGGCCGCGACCTTGCCCAACTCATTGCCGACGCAAGGGCCGCCCGACTCGGACCCGGCGCCGCAGACAAAGCCAATCCCACCGGCAAGGTCGCCCCGCTCACCACCGCCGACAAAATCGCATCAAAGGCCGCTCCGCCCGACCCCCTTGCGGCAAACTTGGCGGCAGCCAACAAAAACACCCACACAAATAATCCTGCCGCCCACGTTTCCACCGCAGTCCCAACCACGCCGCAAAATGCCGCAGATAAACAAGCCGCCAAAGAGGCTGTTTCCAACCTGCTCAACAACGCCGGCAACCAGAAGCCTTCTACAGATGGAAAGACCGCGTCCGCACAAACTTCCGCCTCCGCAGCACTTCTGCCCGCTGAAAAGCCAGCCTCAGAGGCTGCTACAAAATCCGAAGCCCGGACAAAGCTTCTCGATAAGCAATTATCCGCCGCAGACAAGTCTCTCCTCGCCGCCGATAGCCGCACGCCCGCATCAAAAGATGTCCTGTCGCCGGCCCGCCCCGAGACCTCCCAGGTCCCGTCGCAACTGACACAGGCTAATCCGGCAAAGTCGCCCACAAGCCCGGAACACCGCGCCGAACAACAATCCAACATGAACCGGTCCGCCCTGATGCCCGACGGCGACCAGCGCCAACAGACGGCCCGCAACGCCGCCACAGACGCAAATCCGAAAAGCCCGGCCCTTGAAGCCTTCCGGATAACCGCCGGCCAAAAAGGGGCAACCGCCGCCTCCAAAGACCGCTCCGGCTCCGGCCCCGAACAAACGCCGCTCCAACACAATACCCAGCCCGCCGTTGTGCAGACCACCAGCAATACCTCCGCCCAGACAGCCAGGGCCGCCAACAATACGCCGCCACAGCAAAACTTCGTCGGCGAGCAGCTCACAGAACAAATCCGCACCTCGCTCCGCCAGGGCGACCAGCAGATCACCATTCGCCTCAATCCACCCGAGCTCGGAAAGGTTCTCATAAGATTCCAGGAACAAAACGACCAAATCACCGGCCTGTTGGAAGTCTCCAGGACGCAGACCAGATACGAAATCGAGCAGGCGCTGCCCCAGATTATCAGGACACTGCACGACGCCGGCGTTCAGGTCCGACGCCTCGAAGTTGTACTGAACGACCAGGCACAGCACCAGGGCTTCAAAGAGCAATCGCAGATGTTGCAGGACGGCTCCTTCAATGAACGCACCTTCAACCAAACAGACAGCACTCACCGGCAGCCGTCCGACGAGTGGTTACCGACCGACACCGCCTCCGTCGACGTTTACCAGCCCCAGTTGTTCGTCACGGAAGACTCGATCAATATGTTGATATAGATGGATCCCCGTTGAGCTGACCGCCGAATCTCGAGGTGACGTCGTATGACCGATATTCGCCGAATCGTCGAGCACGCCGTGCAGCACCATCAGGCCGGTCGCCTCGCCCAGGCCGAGCACTTCTACAATCTGCTTCTCCAAATCCGCCCCGACCATCCCTTCGGCCTCCACTCGCTCGCGATGATAGCCTCTCAGACCGGCCGCAGCGAATTGGCGCTCGACCTGCTCGCCAAAGCCATCAAAATAGATCCCGAAAATCCGCAGTTTCACAATACCCGCGGCATCGTATTGGAGGCCCTCGGCCGACCCGACCAGGCACTCGAAGCCTACCAGTACGCCCTCGCACTCAAACCCGATTACGCCGAAGCCTGCCACAACATGGCAATCGCCCTTATCGCACAGGCCGACTACGCCGCCGCCGTAGATAAGTGCACCCAGGCTACATCCCTCATGCCCGATTCCGCGCAGCCCCATAACACCATGGGCTTCGCCCTCGAAAAGCTCGGCAGGTACACAGAGGCCGTCGAAAGCTATAAACGGGCCGTCCAGTTGGCGCCCGACTACGCCGAGGCCTGCAACCATCTCGGCGTCGCCCTCAATGCAATGGGCCGATACCAACAGGCACTCCAAAATTACAGACACGCAATTCGCATCGACCCCGATTACGCCGAGGCCCACTGGAACCTCTCGCTCGCTCTGCTTCTGACCGGGAACCTCGCCGAAGGCTTCGAAGAATATCAATGGCGCCGCCATCCCGACCTCGCGATACTCACCTATCCGCACCGATACGATAAGCCCCGCTGGGATCGCTCCGACTTCACCGGCAAAACACTTCTCGTCCACTACGAGCAGGGCTTCGGCGACACCATCCAGTTCATCCGATACCTGCCAATGGTCAAGGCCCGCGGCGGAACCGTCATCCTCGAGGTAAGGAAACCCCTGCTCGCCCTCCTGCGCGCTTTTCCCGGCGTTGATGAATTGGTTGAAGCCTCGCCCCACGCCAAACCGCCCGCACAGTTCGACCTGCACGTCTCACTGATGGACCTGCCCGGCATCTTCGAAACCACGCTTGCCAACATCCCCGCCGACGTGCCCTATCTCCACGCCGACCCCGCAAAGGCCGACTACTGGCGCAAAAGAATATCCTGCGACCATTTCAACGTCGGCATCGTCTGGTCCGGCTCCTCCATCTACGAAAGGAACCACCTCCGCTCCTGTCGCCTCGATGATTTCCTGCCGCTGGCCGCCATCGAAGGCGTCAAGCTGTACAGCCTGCAAAAGGGCGGCCCGGCCGCACAGCTCAACGAATCCGCCGAACAAATCCCCGTCGTCAACCTCGAAGAGCACCTCCACGACTTCTCCGATACCGCCGCCGTAATTGAAAACCTCGACCTCGTCATCTCCGTCGATACCTGCGTGCCCCACCTGGCCGCAGCTATGGGCAAACCCACCTGGACCATCCTCTGCGCTGCGCCAGCCTGGCAATGGCTGCTCGACCGCAGTGACAGCCCATGGTATCCCACGATGAGGCTCTTTCGCCAAACAAAGACCGGCCAATGGGCCGACGTCTTTCATAACGTGGCCGAACACTTGACGAAGCTGGTTGCCGAAACGGCCCGCAATCATAGCAAACCACAATTGACCTGCGCACGCAGCGAGAAGGTCCCCGTCATAATCCCCGCCTACCGCGGCAAAGAACAGCTTGAAAAATGTGTCGCCCACCTCGAAAAACAGACCCTTCCCGTCGAGATATTCGTCAGAGATAACAATGAGCACAACGTCTATTTCACCGCCGCCATAAATGAAGGCATAAAAAGGTTCCTCCCCCACGACTGCCCATACATCATCATGCTCAACCAGGATATGTACCTCGAGCCCGACGCCGTCGAGCAAATGCTCCGGTTCATGGACGCGCATCCGAAATGCGGCATCGGCGCACCACTGCAGCTCTCGGCCAAAATCCCCGACTACGTCGTCCACGCCGGCTGCTTCGAGGCCTTCCCCACAGGACAGCACCGCCACGGCCCGCGCTCGCAGTTCACAAAAGACGAACCCGTCTTCTGGGTCAACGGCGCCTGCATGATCCTCCGAAAGAAAATGATTACCGAAATAGGCCTCCTCGACCCAAACTTCATCCTCGTCGGAAGCGACAGCGACTACTGCTTCACCGCAAGGGCAAGGGCCTGGCAGGTCTGGACCATCGCCGCCGCAAGGGGAATCCACGAAGGCGGCGTCACCGGCCGAATCGTCGGCAATGAGCTGGAAATACTCAAGCTCAAAGACATGACCTACTTCGCAAACAAGTGGCTCACCGGCGAACTTTACAAACGCCTCTCCTGCGAAGGAAAACAATACACGCCGGAAATGGTCGCCGAAATGCTCGCCCGGATAAAATCCGCCATGACCGCTCTCGAATCCGCCGCACCCCTCCCCGCCCCAATCGTTCCGTAATAACCTGCACCTGACAGATTAGATAATATGAAGGCCATCCTTTCAACGGTTATGATTCTCGAAAAATCATTAACCGAAACCGTCATTTGAAAGGGATGGCCATGAACAAAAGACTATCGAAAAAACAAATGTGGTTCAAGCAA
>Ga0307378_10000142_pt1 | contig 132473 bp, 122 predicted proteins | sample UN1MG_FD_202238 | JGI IMG/M metagenome (GOLD analysis project Ga0307378, IMG submission 202238) | Soil microbial communities from Risofladan, Vaasa, Finland - UN-1 | ecosystem: Environmental > Terrestrial > Soil > Coastal area > Acid sulfate soil | place: Finland: Risofladan, Vaasa... | reverse complement strand
AGGAGGAGACCCTGGCAGTGCCCGCAGTGCCGCGCCCTAGGATGAGCTATTGGAAATATTGGGGGCTTGCGGAGATGATGAGGATGCGTATATCGTGGCAAATAAGAATATGCGCCCCAGCCCCCCGTAGAAGGAGGAGATCGTATGGAGAAGAAGAACCCGCTTAAAATCACCGATACCACCCTCCGAGATGGGCATCAGTCATCGCTGGCAACTAGGATGCGTACTGAGGATATGGAAGCCATCGCCGCGGAGATGGATAAGGCAGGATTTTATTCTGCGGAGGTGTGGGGTGGAGCTACTTTCGATGTGCCAACAAGGTTTCTCAATGAGGATCCCTGGGAGAGACCTCGCCTCTTGAAACGGCTGATGCCTAATACCCCGCTTCAGATGCTGCTTCGAGGGCAGAACTTGGTGGGCTATCGCCACTATGCCGACGATGTAGTATTCGCTTTCGTCCATCAGGCAGCGAAGGTAGGCATCGATATCTTTCGCGTCTTCGATGCGGTGAATGATGAGCGTAATTTCGAGGCTCCTTTTAAGGCGATCAAGGAGTGTGGCAAGCACATCCAGGGTACATTATGTTACTCCCTCACTGAGCGGAAATTAGGGGGGCCGACCTACAACATAGATTATTATGTCAAGAAAGCGCTTATAATTCAGGATATGGGAGCTGACAGCATTTGCATCAAGGATATGGCCGGACTCGCTGCCCCCTATGACATCTATGAGCTAGTTAGCGCCCTCAAGGCGGTAATAAAGATACCAATCCAGTTCCACACTCACTATACCAGCGGTATGGCGTCTATGAGCTGCCTCAAGGCCGCCGAGGCTGGGGTGGACATTATCGATACCGCCCTGGCCCCGTTTGCCCTACGCTCTTCCCAGCCAGCGGTGGAGCCTATTGTGGTCGCCCTTGAGGGGACGCCGCGGGACACTGGGCTTAACCTGGCCTATCTTTTTAAACTGGGGCAGTATATCGAGTCCATTGCCCCTAAATACCGCGACTTCCTGGGTACCACCAAGATGTCGGTCATCGATACCGGGGTGCTGGTGCACCAGATTCCTGGAGGCATGACTACTAACCTGATATCCCAGCTAAAGGAAGCGGATGCACTGGATAGGATCAATGAGGTATATGCTGAGCTTCCCAAGACCAGGAAGGAGCTGGGTAACCCCCCCCTGGTTACCCCCACCAGCCAGATCGTGGGGATTCAGGCGGTGCAAAATGTCCTCATGGGCAGATACAAGATGATCTCCAGCCAGGTCAAGGACTATATCTATGGCCTCTACGGCAAGCCTCCGGCTAATATCGACCCTGAGGTGCAAAAGAAAGCGCTCAAGGGGTATGAGCGTGGTGAGGAGCCAATCACCTGCCGCGCTGCAGATATACTAGAGCCAGAGATGGAGAAGGCTAGGGCGGATACAAAAGAAATCGCCAGGGACGATGGCGATGTGCTCATCTATGCCCTCTATCCCACCACCGGGATGCGCTTTCTGAAATGGAAATATGGGTTGGAGGAGCCACCACCGGAGACAAAACCAAAGACCTTAGAGGACGTTAAGCGGGAGGATGAACTTATAGCCAAAGCGAAAGCTGGTAAGCTGGAGGAGAAGGCGGAGAAGGCCGTTCCGCCAAAGGGGCCGGGGCTTAAGGCTTATAATGTATTTGTGGGTGATGAGTATTACCAGGTAGAGGTGGAGCCTGCTGGTGGGCATCCTGCAATAAATAGTCCGGCTGCTAGCGCAGCGCCACCAAAACCGGCGGAACCCGTAGCTACGCAGGAGACCAGAGAAACACCTGCGGTGACTCCTGAGGGTGCTGTACTCGCCCCCATGCCCGGAATAATCATCAGATGCGAAGTGACGCTGGGACAAGCGGTTAAGGCAGGAGATACCATCGTGATCCTGGAGGCGATGAAGATGGAGAGTGTCCTCCCTACCCCTATCGATGGTACGGTTAGGGAGCTGAGGGTGAAGCCTGGGGATCGCGTGGCCAAAGATGGTATCATCGCAGTGATTGGTTAACGCTATGGGGAAGACCCTCGCCGAGAAGATCCTGAGCGAGAATTCAGGGAGCGATGCCCATGCTGGAGATATCATCATCGCCAGGGTCGATCTTGCCTTCCTCCAGGATGGCACTGGCCCTCTAGCGCTGCGGCAACTTGAAGAGAGCGGCCTTGGGCAGGCAGCCAATCCAGATAGGGTAGTCCTTTTTCTTGATCACGCTGCTCCCTGCCCGTCACGAGAGCTTGCCAATGACCACATTACCCTACGTCAGTTCGCCCGAAAGAGCGGCGTCCAGATTTGCGATGTGGGGGAAGGGGTTTGCCACCAGCTGGTGTTGGAATACTATGCTAACCCGGGGGAGGTGATCCTCGGCGCTGATTCCCACACCGTGACCGCAGGGGCATTAGGGGCTTTTGCCACTGGTATGGGCTCCACCGATGTTGCCATAGCCATTGCTTTAGGAAAGACCTGGCTCAGGGTACCTGAGAGCTTCAAGGTAGAGGTAAGTGGTCGCTTCGCCAAGGGAGTATATGCAAAGGACCTTGCCCTGCACCTTATCGGGAGCCTTGGTGCTGATGGCGCCACTTACAAATCGCTGGAGTTCTCAGGAGAGGCTATCGCAAATATGAGCATGGCGGGTCGTTTCACCCTGGCTAATATGGCAGTGGAGGCAGGGGCCAAGACGGGGCTTTTCCCTACGGATGGGACTACACAAGCCTATCTTGAATCTCGCGGTCGCGGTGCTCTTTTTCACGCTTTGTGCCCTGATCATGATGCCATGTATGAGCAAGTGATCACCATCGATGCTTCTAGCCTTGAGCCCACATTGTCTAGACCTCACGCAGTAGATAATATCGCCCTGGCGAGAGAGCTAGCGGGCACGAAAGTCGACCAGGTTTTCATCGGCACCTGTACCAACGGTCGCCTGGATGACCTGGCGGTAGCGGCCGCAATTCTGAATGGAAAAAGACGTTATCCTAAAACTAGGCTGCTCGTTGCCCCGGCATCTTTGGATGTACTTAAAGAAGCGATTAGCGCTGGATATATCCAGACCTTCCTTGAGGCTGGGGCGGTGCTTCTGCCGCCGAGTTGTGGCCCATGCGTTGGGGTACACCAGGGAGTGCTGGGGGATGGGGAGGCTTGCCTCTCCACAGCCAACCGCAATTTCAGGGGGCGCATGGGAAATCCAGAGGCCCATATCTACTTGGGAAGCCCGGCTACTGCCGCGGCGAGCGCCATCGCTGGCGAGATCACCGACCCCAGGGAGCTAATGTAAATGCTAAGGGGAAAAGCCTTTAAATTCGGTGATAATATTTCCACCGATCACATCTGCCCGGGAAGGTACTTCCATCTTAGGAGTAATCTTCCGGAATTGGCAAAGCACACCCTTGAAGATGTTGAACCCGGCTTTTGTACAATGGTGAAGCCAGGCGATTTCGTCGTTGCAGGTTTGAACTTCGGGCTTGGCTCAAGCCGGGAGCATGCCGCTATCGTAATCAAGATGGCTGGCGTGGCTGCTGTCCTGGCGAAGTCAGCGGCGCGCATCTTTTATAGAAATGCCATCAATATCGGGCTTCCCGTATTGATATGCGACACTGAAAAGATCAATGATAGCGATACGCTTGAGGTTGACCTTGCGGGAAGAACAGTGAAGAATCTTACCAGCGGAACCGAGCTCACCACAGGAAAGTTCCCCGATGTGATGCTCGTGATACTTAAAGAGGGCGGGCTTATCCCTTATATTAAGAGGCATGGTGGCTTTGAATCTTAGCGCGGAGATATATATTGGCATATACCATTACACTAATTAGGGGCGATGGCATCGGTCCTGAGGTAACCGAGGCTGCAGTAAGGGTCCTTGAGGCGACCGGGATCGAGTTCAACTGGGAGGAAGCGTTTGCCGGCGAGAGGGCTCAAGAAAAGTATGGCTCTTTACTTCCCAATGAACTACTCGACTCCATCAGGAGGAACAAGGTAGCCTTGAAAGGCCCGATCACCACCCCCGTGGGCTCGGGCTTTCGCAGCGTCAATGTAGCGATAAGGAAGGGGCTGGATCTCTATGTTTGCCTCCGCCCCTGCAAGAGCTACCCCGGTGCTCCTTCCATCCACACTAATGTAGATGTTGTAGTGGTGCGAGAAAATACCGAGGACCTCTACCTGGGGATCGAGTGCCGTAGGCAGACCCCCGAGGCGATAAAGCTTACCCGCCTCATTGAGGAAAACGGAAACTGGGTCAATGCGGATTCGAGCTTTAGCATCAAGGCGATATCCCCCAATGCCACCCGAAGGATTGCACAGTATGCCTTCGATTATGCCAGAGCCCATGGCCGCAAAAAGGTTACTGTAGTTCACAAGGCGAATATCCTGAAGGAAACCGATGGGCTCTTTTTATCAATCACAACCGAGGTTGCTAAGGATTACCCCGACATTGAGTTTGAATCCCACATGGTCGATAGCATGTGCTCACAACTAGTACGTTTCCCTCAGCACCATGATGTTATCGTCCTACCGAACCTTTATGGTGACATCGTCTCCGAGCTTTGTGCCGGGCTTATTGGTGGGGTGGGGATCGCCCCTGGAGCCAATATCGGGAATGATATCTCCGTCTTTGAACCGACCCATGGCAGCGCCCCTAAATATGCCGGTCAGAACAAGGTAAACCCTATGGCCATGATGCTCTCCGGGGTGATGATGCTCCGCCACCTCGGGGAGAAAGAGGCTGCCGATAGGATGGAGAGTGCCATAGTCCAGGTTATCGCTGAGGGGAAATCGGTTACCTATGATATGAAACGCGACCGCAACGACCCCACGGCGGTAGGCACCTCACAGGTTGCTGATGCCGTAATCGAAAAAATGAAGGAGTAGAGCAATGCGAAATAAGGTCACAGTTGTTGGTGCCGGGAATGTGGGTGCTACCTGCGCCCAGCGGATCGTGGAGGGGGGCTATGCCGATGTGGTGATGGTGGACATCATCGAGGGGCTGCCTCAAGGGAAGGCACTGGATATCCTGCAAAGTGGACCGATCCTGAACTTCGACTCCAGTATTATCGGTACCAACGGCTACGAGGAGACAGCGGATTCCGATATCGTAGTCATCACCTCGGGCATAGCGCGAAAGCCAGGGATGAGCCGCGATGACCTCATCCTCACCAACATGAAGATCATCAAAGAGGTTACCGAGAACGTGGTGGAGTATTCCCCTAATTGCATCATCATCGTGGTCACCAACCCACTAGATGCCATGACGCAGCTGGCGCTTCATGTGAGCAAGTTCCCCAAGAATCGCGTCATGGGGCAGTCCGGAATCCTCGATTCATCCAGGCTCAGGACATTTATCGCAATGGAGCTCGGTGTGTCGGTTGACGACGTTGCTGCATGCCTCCTTGGTGGGCACGGCGACACTATGGTAGCAATCCCCCGATTGACTACCGTTGGTGGCATCCCAATGACCGAGCTTCTGTCGAAAGATAGAGTGGATGCTATCTTGGAACGCACTGTGAAGGGCGGCGCCGAGATCGTTGGCCTGCTCAAGACAGGAAGTGCCTACTATGCCCCCTCCGCGGCAGCAGTCCAGATGGTTGAAGCTATAGTGTTCGATAGAAAGAAGATCCTCCCCTGTGCTGCCTACCTCGAGGGCGAATACGGCATCAACGGTGCATACGTCGGAGTCCCGGCAAAGCTGGGAGCCAGTGGGATCGAGCAGATCATTGAATTAAAGCTGACACCTGAGGAGAGCGAGGCGCTCAAGCGCTCGGCTGAGGCGGTAAAGGAACTCGTAGCTATTATGAAGCTGGAGTGACGATGAGAGAAATATCGGTTGCGGATATTGTCAACACCGTGGCACACCTCTGTCAGCGGGCAAATTTCAATATCGGAGAGGATGTCCTAGAGGCGCTTAAGCAGGCTAGGGAGAAGGAGGAATCCACCTTAGGGCAGCAGGTCTTAGATCAGATATTGGAGAATGACAGTATCGCCACGAATGAGAATATCCCTATATGTCAGGACTGTGGTACCGCAGTGATATTTCTTGAGCTGGGTCAGGATGCCCATGTTACCGGTGGCGATCTTTATACCGCCGTTGAAGAGGGGGTACGCCGGGGTTATGAGGATGGCTACCTCAGAAAATCCATAGTGAGCCAGCCTTTCTCGGCAAGGGCGAATACCAAAGATAACACCCCCGCTGTGATACACCTAGACATGGTGCCAGGGGACTGCTTGAAGATCACGGTCATGCCCAAGGGCGGCGGTAGCGAGAACATGAGCCGTCTTGCTATGCTCACCCCAGCCAAGGGCCGTCAGGGGGTTATCGAATTCGTGGTGAAATCGGTGGCGGAGGCAGGCTCCAATCCTTGTCCACCGATTGTCGTCGGCGTGGGGATTGGTGGGACGGCAGATAAGGCGACGATATTGGCGAAAAAGGCACTGCTGCGCCGGGTGGGAGAGCCAAATCCAGACCCCGAGATGGCTGAGCTGGAGCGGGAAATACTGGAGCGCGTGAATAACCTGGGCATCGGGCCGCAGGGTTTCGGTGGTAGGACCACAGCCCTGGCGGTGCACGCCGAGGTCTTTCCGACGCATATTGCGATGATGCCGGTGGCGGTGAACCTGAATTGCCACGCCGCAAGGCATAAGGAGGCGATTCTCTGAAAGTAGAAATTTTCCATAGTCTCGGATTGTTGAAGGCTATACTAAAAGAAAAGCTTGTGGGTGTAGAATGGTAGCTGTAGAAACTACTCATGATGTAGTAATTCTGGGTTCTGGTCTGGCAGGTTTAAGGGCAGCGATTGAAGCTGCCCGTGTGAGCGGTGACGAGATGGATATAGCCATTGTTTCCCGGGTGCAGCTAATGCGCTCGCATTCTGTCTGCGCCGAGGGTGGAACCGCCGCAGTCATGCGCCCGGAAGAGGGCGATAGCCTCGAGCTTCACGCCTGGGATACGGTAAGGGGGAGCGATTTCCTGGCTGACCAGGATGTGGTGTGGCGTTTCGTCGAGGAGTCTCCCATGGAGATCCTGCAACTGGATCGCTGGGGTATCCCCTGGTCCAGACGTCCTGATGGCCGCATAAACCAGAGGCCGTTCGGGGGGCACAGCTTCGATCGGGCTACCTTCGCTGAGGACAAGACTGGCTTCTTTGAGATGCACACCCTATACGATACCCTTCAGCAGTATGCCAGCGTTACACGCTATGATGAATGCTACGTTACTTCTATTTTGATAGATAATGGCATCTTTCAGGGTATAACGGTTTGGGATCTGACCACCGGGGATTTTTTTGTGATAAGAGGTAAAGCCCTTGTTATAGCTACCGGTGGTGGCTGCCGCATGTTTGGATTTACCACCTATTCCCTAACAGCTACCGGAGACGGTTTGGCTATGGCCTATAGGGCTGGTATGCCACTTAAGGATATGGAGTTTGTGCAGTTTCACCCAACTGGGTTGATACCTTCGGGTATCCTGATCACTGAGGCTGCGAGGGGCGAGGGCGGGTATCTGATTAACAGTGAAGGTGAGAGATTCATGGAGCGGTACGCGCCTTCCAAGATGGAAACTGCGCCCCGGGATATCGTATCCCGCTCTGAGATAACCGAGATTTTGGAGGGTAGAGGTTTATCGGGACCAGATGGCCTGGACTATGTTCATCTTGACCTGCGCCATCTAGGGGCACAAAAGATAAATGAGCGATTGCCACTTATCAGGGAGGTTGCCATCAGGTTTGCCTTCATCGACCCCATAGAGCAGCCCATACCCATTCGGCCGGCGGCTCACTATTTCATGGGGGGCATCCATACCGATATTGACGGGGCGACACCTGTTGAGGGCATCTGGGCAGCGGGGGAGGCAGCTTGTGTATCCCTGCACGGGGCAAATCGCCTGGGCGCCAATTCTACCGCTGAGTGCCTGGTCTGGGGTAGGATCACAGGAGAGAAAGCAGCACGTTATGCTATGGGTCAGAGGTCTCTTCCACCTGCTCCTCAGCAGAAGGCTCAGGAGCAAAGTGAACGATTGTTTGAGCAAATTGGGCGTGGCAGTGGAAGCGAGGATATCTTTGCCCTACGCACGGAACTGCAACGAGTGATGGACCACAATGTGGCTGTTTATCGTGATGGCTCGGAGTTGGAACAGGCTCTGGAAAAGATAAGGGAACTTAAAAAGAGGGTTGGGCAAGTAAGGGTTAAGGATGAGAGTCGGATATATAATACCAACCTGCTCGCCGTTCTGGAAATGGTTAACCTGGTTGATGTGGCAGAGGTAATCGTGGCCGGTGCCCTGGCGCGCACCGAGTCCAGGGGGGCGCATTCCAGGCGGGACTTTCCCAAGCGGGACGACGTCAACTGGGAGAGGCATACCCTGGCTTATTATACACCAGAAGGGCCGCGACTGGACTATATCCCGGTGAATATCACCATGTGGAAACCGGTTGAGAGGAAATACTAATGGCAATGAAGGCAGCAGGTAGCCAGAGCGGGCATTTACCCAATCGTCTGGGTATAAAGGGTTGGGCATGGGCGGGGCGCTACACGTTGGAGCGCTATCTCTACACCCTGCATAGGCTGACCGGGCTCGGCTTACTTCTATATATAACCCTGCACCTAGCCATGAATGGCTTCCGCCTGGGGGGTGTGGAAAGCTGGACTGACATCATGGGGATCTTCAGCCACCCCGGGTTCAAGGCGGGCGAATACCTGGTAGCAGCAGCCTTTATCATCCATGCCCTGAACGGCGGCAGGCTCATACTGCAACACCTGGGGTACACCCTAGGCAGGCCCAAGACACCGGTATATCCCTATGTCGATGCCCTGCGCCGTAAGCGATACCTGGTTTGGATGATGCTGGCGCTGATGGCGGCACTGGTGATATATGTTCTAATCGTGATTCTGACCTAGGAGACCGCTATGAGAGAGACTAATCTTAAGATTCTACAGTACATTACCGGTATAGGGCTCTTCTTCCTTGTAGGTTTGCATTTAGTAATCATATACCTGGGAAGCGGCGAGCAAACGGATTGGGGAGCGGTTTCAGAGAGGGCGGCCAGCGCCGGTTGGCTCATCTGCTATGTACTCCTCTTGATATTTGGGCTTTACCACGGGATACATGGACTTCGAACCATAATTATAGAATCGAGAATACCCAAGCCTCCTGCCAGATTGCTGGACTGGGGCTTGGTGGTCGTAGGGCTGGCGATCTTCGGTTACGCTGTCTATATTCCCATAAATGCCTTCCTATGAGTGAAAAAAACAGGTAGCAAGGAGTAGCTTGTGCAAGAGTTAACCTTCAAGGTGCAGCGGTACCTCCCCGGCAAAGATCAGAAGCCCTATCTTCAGCAGTTCACCATTCCACTGCGTAAAGGGATGACGGTGCTGGATGGCCTTATCTACATCAAGGAGAATATGGATAACACCCTTTCATTTCGCAGCTCGTGCCGCATGGGAATCTGTGGCTCCTGCGGCATGCTCGTAAACAGTTTCCCTATGCTCGCCTGCCACACCCCCGTTGAAGAGCTGGGTGCGGGTACGATAACGGTAAGGTCCCTACACAACTTTCCCATTATCAGGGACCTGGTGCCCGATCTGGTTTCCCTCTTCGAGAAGCACAGGTCGATAAAGCCCTACGTAATGGGCGGAGAAGGGGCCGAGGAAACTGAAGCGGAATCTGTACAATCAACAGATGAGCTGGAGGCATATGCGCAGTTTTCGTATTGCCTAAAATGCGGGCTTTGCATGTCAGCCTGCCCCACTGTGGCCTGGGACGATCTTTTTATAGGTCCCCAGTCGCTAACCCAGGCATATAGATACTGCACTGATACCAGGGATACGGGAGCTAGGGAGAGGTTCTGCCAAGCCGACTCGCGTCACGGCATCTGGCTGTGTCACCTGGCTGGTGCCTGCTCGGAGGCATGTCCTAAGGGCGTCGATCCGGCACTAGCCATACAACTGCTCAAGCGAGCGATGGTGGCTAGTAGTCTGCGGTTAAAAAGGGGGAAACGGCCTGCCCCTATCGCCCCGGCACCGACGGAGATAAAGCCGAAGATAGAGGTGCCTGAGTTTACGGTAAAATAAACCGAGCATCGAAATGGAGGATTGCGATGTTGAAGAAGATTACCTCGCCCCTAGATGATAAGACCATCGAGGATCTAAGATCTGGGGAACAGGTATTAATCAGCGGGGTCATTTATACCGCACGTGATGCTGCTCATAAGCGGCTGACCGAAGCCCTGGATCGCGGGGAAGAGCCGCCATTCGATTTCCATGGTCAGACCCTTTATTATATGGGCCCCTCCCCGGCTAAGCCGGGTGCGGTTATCGGTGCGGCGGGACCCACTACCAGCGGGCGCATGGACCCCTATTCTCCGCGCCTCATTGCCGAAGGGCTAAAGGTCATGATAGGAAAAGGCAGCCGCTCGTCGGAGGTAAAGGAAGCTATCGTGAAAAACAAGGGGGTGTACCTCGCCGCCATCGGGGGAGCCGGTGCTCTCATTGCCAGGTCGATAAAGAAGGCTGAGGTAGTAGCCTACGATGACCTGGGGGCAGAAGCAATCAGGCGCCTTGAGGTGGAGGACTTCCCCGCCACTGTGGTAAACGATGCCCACGGGGGGGATTTATACGAGGAGGGGAAGGCCATGTACCGGAAAAAAGCAGGCTAGACAAATGGCGATGAGATTTACAGGGTCAGGAGGGACAGTTAGTGCGTACCATTAAGGTTGTTTTTCCTTGATATGGTAATTACCCTGGTAGATATGTCCCTAGCATCTATCTGGTAGTGAGATTTTGTGCTGGCATCCTGAAAATATGGGCTCCTTCGGTTAAGGGGCTCAACCTGTTATAACGCCCTGGTTGGAGAGCAAATGGAGCTAAAGGTTGATCTGGAGTGGGGTGATGAGGGGGTTGTCCCGGAGACGGTTCACCCCGATACCGCATTTATCTTTGACAAGATGGCGGAGATAATCCGGGAGATGGTTGCCCCCAATAACGGGGAGATAATACTGGATATCGGGTGTGGCCGGGCAGTGGATGCTCTGGAGCTAGGCAAGCAGGGTGTTAGAGCGATAGGTATTGATCCCTCAGATAAGATGATGAGCGGGGCTAAAAGCAACCTGAGAGATAGCGATGTCGCCCTTGTGCGCGGGATTGGGGAGGCGCTGCCCTTCAAAGGAAACTCCCTGGATAAGATTATATGCAAGGGGGCGCTGGACCACTTCGCCGACATACCAAGGACGATGGCGGATATATCTCAGTCACTAAAGCCTGGTGGCGCTGCGATAATCGCTATTGCCAACTTCGAAAGCCTTAGCTGTCGACTGGGGAGGAACTGGTTCTCTATTGTGAAGAGGCTTTACCGTAAACAGTCTGACATCCATCCCTGGATGCCTCCTGCCGACCACAACTACAGGTTCGACTGCCCCATACTGAAAAAGACAGTTGCAGATGATTTCGAGATAAAAAAAGTAAGGGGCATGTCACTGCTCTGGACTGCCCCTTACTGGGGAAAATTTCTATCCCTGCTCCCCCGGTGGGTCGCTTCAGCCATCCTGGTATCTCTCGATAAGATTGCCTGCCTGTTCCCCTCGCTAAGCGATGTTATCATTATCAGGGTTACGCCGAGACGCAATTAGCGCTTGCAGACCTCTTCATACACGTCGATAATCTGTCTTGCTGTCTGCTCCCAGGAGAAGCGTTGCGTTACCCTGCTCCTCCCCTCATCACCCAGCCTTCGGCGTAACTGTTCGTCCCCCAGGAGTCTTTTTATTGCCCTGGCCAAGGCATGGGGATCCTGGGGGGGCACCAAAATGCCATTCTTCCCATCCTCACCCACCACCTCAGGAAGCGCCCCGGCCCTGGTGGCGATTACCGGAACCTCGCATGCCATAGCCTCCGCTGCGGGGAGACCGAAGCCTTCATAAACGGAGGGTGTAATGGCGATCTGGGCTGCTGAGTACTCTCTCACCAGTTCCTCTGTGGTCACCCTCCCGGTGAAGTCAACCATGTCCTCGATCCCGTACTCCTTCACCAGGTCGAGGGCATAGGTATCATTTGTCTCGATCTGGTCTACCACCGTTAGTTTAAGCGCCACATTTTCCTGCTTCAGCAGCCGCAACGCCTGAAGCAGGAAAAGGACACCCTTTTTGCGGTCGCTGGTTCTGCCGACCATGATGAGTCGGCCCAACTCCTTTTCGGACTTCGCACCAAACCCATTCACATTCCGGAATAGATCGGTATCGATGCCGGGGTAAACCATCCTAATCTTGCTATCGGGTATCCTGAATTCCCGGCCAATCTCAAACGCCGAGCTATTCGAGTCGGTGATGACCATATCAAGGCGGCGAGAAACGATCCCCTGCATTAGCGGGGGATAGAGAAGGAGTTGCCTGACCTTCTTCCAAACGCTCGTCTCCTGAGCAAGTTCGGCCCTGGTATCAATTGGGAGGGGGTGGTGAATGGTGGCGACCACGGGGATCTGGAGGGTCTTCATCAGCAGCAGCCCGTAGGCCAGGCACTGGTTATCATGAATGACATCGTAGCGATGGGTGTCGAGAAGTTCCCTTATCTTGAGATATGCCTTAAGGCTGAAGGTGAGCATTTCGGGGAACATGCCCAGCTTGCTACCGGCGAACTCGTAGAGGTTAAACGGGGTGAGCAGGTGGAATGGTTTTTCCTGGGACAGGGGGCTTTTCCCGTCATGCCTGCGATCGTACAGATTCAGGCTCTCCAGGTAGTGCGCCCTGACACCGCAGGGGACATCGGGATAGGGCGGGCCAACGATTATGTCAACTTCATGTCCCAGCCGGTGAAGCTCGCGAGATAGGTAATAGAGATAAACTCCCTGACCACCACAGTATTTATTCCCCCGATAACACAGGAGACATATTTTCACCTTTAGCTCCCCCTGTTTTGCTTTCGGGTATAGATAACGATGCTTTTGGGAAATATGAAGTTGAAAATGCGTTCTACCCGGGGAACAAACCTGGACTTGGTGGTTATCTGCATCTCTAGGAACCTCAGGTAGGTCGCGGGAACCCTTGAATCCTCATTCTTAAGCCCGAAGATGCAGCGCAGGATCCAATAGATAGAATGGAAGGCATGTTCATAGCGAATAGCGTAAACCCCCAGGTTATGGCGGCGCAGTGTCCTCACCAGCCCTCGTGCGGTGAATATCCTAACGTGGCCGCCGGGATGGTTATAGTAGTCCGAATCCAGTATCCAGCAGCCCTTTTCGGGCACATAGGTGGGCACGGTGACCGCCAGCAGTCCCCCAGGCTTGAGTACCCGCACCATTTCCTGAATACCCTGATCGGGATCCTTAACGTGTTCCATAACCTCAGCACAGATAATCCTGTTGAAGGAGTGGTCCTTAAAAGGGAGGTTCAGGGCGTCACTGCAAAGCACGTTCCGGTTACCACTGGACCCGTTCTGTTGATCCATATGGTCCAGCACATACTTGGTCTTCCTGAGGCATAAATCGTCGAGATCCATAGAGCATGTCATGCCACTGCCATTGTTGAGGCGGTATGCTTCATAGCTGTGCCTGCCATCACCGCAGCCCACGTCTAAAAACCTGTCGCCGTCTCTTATCTTAAAAAGGTTAAAATTAACGGTAAGCACTAAACTACCTCCCGGTATACCTCCAGGGTTTTCCGTGCCGCCTCCTCCCAGGTGAAGTGGCGTTTTACCCTTTCCCTTCCCGCTTCCCCCATTGCCTGGCGCAGGGATTCGTCGTCAAGCAGGCGCTTGAGTGCTCCAGCCAGTGCATGGTGGTCCCGCGGTGGCACCAAGATGCCGCACTTCCCGTCCTCCACAACCTCAGGGAGCGCTCCCGCCGTAGTGGCGACCACGGGAAGGCCACAGGCCATCGCTTCCGCAGCGGGAAGGCAAAAGCCCTCATACAAGGAGGGAACCACTGTCACCTCGGCTCTTGCGTAGCACTCGACTAGTTCCTCCACACGCAGTCTCCCGGTAAACTCGACGCTTCCATCGAGCCCGAACCTTTCCACCAGGGCCGGTGTATAGTCGTTATCAGGGGCGCCACGGTCTACGATAGTTAATTTCACATCCATCTCTTCACGGAGTAGCTGAAGGGCGCGAAGCAGGTAGATAACCCCCTTTTTGCGGTCCTTGGTGTTGGCCACGACGAGGAGGCGACCTCTCTCCTTCCGCTTGCCATCCAGCTCCCGGAACATCTCGGTATCGATGCCATTGTAGACCACCCTTATCTTCTCTCGGGGAACCTTGAAGGCGCGCCTGGTCTCCTCTGCAGCGCTCTCTGAGACCGTGATTACCCGATCCATTCTTCTGGTCACCAGGTGCTGCATTACCAGCGGGTAGAACATTATCCTGCCGAATCTCTCCCATGCCCTGTGTATATAGGCGATATCGGTCTTTCTGTCGATGGGTAGGGGGTGGTGAACGGTAGCCACCACAGGTATTTTAAACGCCTTCATCAGAAGCATGCCATAGCCCAGGGTCTGATTGTCATGAATGATATCGAAGTGGAGATGGCGACGGAGCTGGCACAGTTTCTGGTAGGCCCTGATGCTGAATGAGAACATCTCGGGGAACATACCCATCCTGGTTGCCGCCAGCTCGTAGAGGTTGAGCGGGGTGAAAACCTGGAACGGGTCTTTCTTGGGGAATCCGAACTCGAAGAGGTTCAGGTTTTTTAGGCGGTGCTCCGTGATACCCTCGGCAATATGTGGATAGGGAGGACCGACAATGACATGAACCTCGTGCCCCAATTTCTTAAGCTCGCGGGACAGGTAATAGAGATAAATCCCCTGCCCCCCACTGTACATATTCCCCCTATTGCAAAGGAGGCAAATTCTCATGCTTCGCTCTTCCCCCGGTGCAGGGATAGGGCCAAGAGGCCGGCTATGCTCTTGGCATCCCGGATCTCACCCGATTTAATCAGGCGGTGAACCTGTTTCAATGGGATGGGTACCACCTCCAAAATCTCGTCCTCATGGGCCTGGCTGGGACCGGGCTTGAGTTCAGTGGCGAGGAAAAGGTGCAAAAACTCGGTGGAGTATCCCGGGCTGCTGTAGAAACCGCCAAGCCGCTCAATCCTCCCGGCGATATACCCGCTCTCTTCCGCTAGCTCCCTCAGGGCACTCTTCAGTGGCTCCTCGCCGGGTTCGATGACGCCGGCGGGGACCTCCAGAAGCTCTTGCGCTGCCGCTTGGCGAAATTGGCGTACCAGGATAACATTATCATCCGCGTCGAGGGCAATAATGGCGACACAATCCGGGTGCTCTACCACCTCCCGGGTGGTCTCCCTGCCGCCGTGGAGCACCACCCTATCGAGGCGAAGTTTCACCCGGCGCCCGTCATATATTTGTCTGCTGTCTAGGGTTTGCTCATCCATCAGCACGAAGATTCCGGCTTATAAATTAGTGCCACCTCATCGCAGTCGGGGAACTTGGGGCAGCGAAAACACTCCCCCCATATCTTGTGCGGTAGCTCCTTTTTGTCCACCTGTCGAAAGCCAAAGTGCTCGAAGAAATCGGGCCTGTAGGTGAGACAGAAGATGGTCTTCATCCCCATACTAGTCGCCTCTTCAAGGCAAGCCTGAATCAGCAGAGTGCCGGCCCCCTGATCCTGCATCCCCTCGACCACGGATACAGCCCTTATCTCTGCCAGATCGGACCAGAATATATGAAGCGCGGCACAGGCAACCAGTTGTTCGTCATCGAGTACCACGAAAAAGTCCCTCACGTTCTCATAGAGCTCGCTCCGGGCGCGGGGCAACATCTCTCCCTTATCGGCAAAGTGATTGACCAGCTTGTGAATATGAGGTATGTCACTAATGCGGGCCCTTTCCGCCTTCATTTTGGCACCAATCTCTCCATCAGGACGGTGTAGTAATAGCCACGCGGCTGAACCCTGAGGAAACGGGCTACGTGATGGCTGAGGTTGACCTTAACTTCATCACCGCTTTCCAGCGACAGGTTAATCTGACCGTCGATGCTGAGCATCGCTTGATGGTCGGTGTGCACTTTTAGCTCAACGATGGCTGTGGGTGGAAGCACCACCGCCTTGGCGAAGGTGAGGTGGGGGGAAATGGGGTTTAATAGGATCTCCCTAGACTGGGGATAGAGGATGGGTCCACCTGCGGCCAGGGAGTGTCCTGTGCTTCCGGTTGCAGTGGCGAGAATGACACCATCCGCCTTGTAGGTGGTTAAAGGAGCACCATCGATGGTGGTCTCCACGTAGATTACCCTGGATATGGCGCCACGCCCTATGACAATGTCGTTTAAGGCATGATATGTTCGTTTGCCTGGCAGTTTTGCCTGGAGCATAGCGCGCTCATCAACCCAGCCCTCTCCTGCCAGTAAGGCAGTGAGTCCATCCCTAGCCTGCTCAACGCTAAGCTCGGTCATAAACCCAAGCCTGCCCAGATTTATCCCCACAATGGGAATGGACTTAGGTGCGACAGCGCGCGCTGCCCGCAATATAGTGCCATCGCCGCCAATGCTGAGGACTAGCTCCGTGCTCTCAATCTGGGCCCCGGCACTCTCCTCATCCCAGGCAGAACAGAGCCAAACAAGCGCATTCAGGGAGGGTAAAAAGTCTGCCAACTCCTCGGCAAAAGCCCTGGCAGCAGCGATCTTTGGATGATAGAGAATACCAACCCGCTTCAAGAACTGCTCTCAATACCTAATCAAAACAACAAAGATTTTTAGGCTAAATTGCACTGGGAAGTCTAGCATTGCTCATAAGGGCTGTCAAGGGAGAAAGATACTAGCGGCAGTCTCTGCAAACTTCATCAGCATCCAGGGGTAAATACCGAGCGCTAACACCCCGAGGCAGGCGATGGAAAGTGCAACGCGGAGCCCAATTGAGGCATGTACCTTCTCCTCTGATAGTGGCTCTCCCAGGAACATCACGCGTACTACCCTCAAATAGTAGTATGCCGAGATCACCGAGTTAATAACGGCAATGATAACCAGCCATAACAGCTCGGCGTTAACGCCGGCACTGAAGATATAGACCTTGGCCATGAACCCTGCGGTAGGCGGGATGCCGGCAAGTGAGATGAGGCAGAGCGCCAAGGCTATGGCATATAGCGGGGCCCGCCGCACCATACCGGAATAGTCAGCGATTTCATCGCTGTTGATCTTGTTGGAGATGGCAATAATGGCGATAAACGCCCCAAGATTGGTGAGGGCGTAGCATGCCAGGAAGAAGATTAGCGCGCTACTTGCCTGGGTGGTAACCGCCGCCAGCCCGATTATAAGATAGCCCGCCTGGGCGATGCTGGAGTACCCCAGCATGCGCTTGATGTTCTTCTGGGCGATGGCGACCACATTGCCTACGGTCATGGTGATGGCAGCAATCACGGCGAATATCATCCCCCAGTCCGCGCTCGCCGCCCCGAAGGCCTCATAGAAGACCCTCAGTACAATCGCAAAGCCCGCCGCCTTGCTGGCTACAGAGAGATAAGCGGTAATTGGTGTGGGCGCCCCTTCATAAACATCGGGGACCCACATCTGGAAGGGAACGCTGGCGATCTTAAAGCCGAAGCCGGCAACTAGTAGAACGATGCCCATGAGGAGCGCCGGACTTGCCAACAGACTCTGAGATGAAATAGCCGCGGCAATCCCCTCAAGATGGGTGGTACCGGTTAGCCCGAAGACAAGCGCCATACCATATAGCAGCACCGCGCTGGCCACTGCACCCAGGAGCAGGTACTTCAATCCCGCCTCGCTGGACTTGGGATCCTTGAGAAAGCCGGTTAAGACATAAAGAGATATTCCGGTCAACTCTAGGGCTATGAAGATAGAGATCAGCTCCCTAGTTGATGCCAGCAACATCATCCCCGTGGTAGCCAAGAGCACCAGGGCATAGTACTCCGCGCGAAAGGCGTTGAACTTACGGGCATACTCAGTAGAGGACAGTAGTATTAGAGCTGCCACTCCTAGGAAAAGTAGGCAGAAGAAGATAGAGAAATAGTCAACAGCCAGCGTGCCGCCGAAGGATGTCTCATTTCTACCCCATAGGGATAGAGCGAAGATGGCAGGCACGATGAGCCCGATAATGCTCACCCATCCCAGGATCCACTTTTCCTTGATGAATAGGTCGAGGAGGATCACAACCAGAGCCAGGGCCAGGAGGCTTATCTCAGGTGACAACAGATAAAGATCCAATGCTCGCTCCTTAAACCACCTTCGCTAAATTTAGTAGCTTCTGGGTATCCTCGTGCAGATCATCCCATATCTTCGGGAGATCTTCTGGTGAAACCCAGATTCCTTCGCCCACGTCGCTGCCCGGTCGGAATTCCCTCCCGATCAAGCGTGCTATAGAATCAATGTAAATAACGTGAAGCGTTGTCTCACTATCCGACTTTACGATCCGCTCGAAGGGAGGTAGCAGAGTCTGCAGTTGTATCTGGAGATCGGTTTCCTCCTTCACTTCCCTCGTTATTCCCTCCTCGATACCTTTCCCAAATTCCAGTGTACCCCCGGGGCAGATCCATTTCCCCTGCCAGAAACCATTCCTCTCCGGCACATGCTTTACTAGCAGGACCCGCCCCTCCTCATCACCGATCACGGCTCCAACTGCTACCTTTATCTCACCCACTGAACACCCCAAGAATTGACTGAATGCTTGGTTTAATAACATCGGTGAGTATTGCCGGATAGAGCCCGATGAGCATGATCAAAGCTATAAAGGCGAATGTGTACACCTTTTCCAGCCTGTCAGCATCGGGTGCACCATTATATTCATCCCTAGGCGGGCCGTAGAACACGCGCCGCAGCATCCACAGGATGTACCCCGCACCCAGCACCACCCCGGTAATTGCCAGAATGGTGTAGACCTGAATGCCGGAAACCATGGTGCTGCCGAAGCTACCAATGAAGGTTATGACCTCGGCGGCGAAACCGCTAGTGCCAGGAAGGCCCAAGGCGGCAAGGCCGGCAATGCTGAAGACGACCGCGACTACCGGCATCTGACGCACCAGCCCGCCAAGCTTGGGGATGCTACGCTCATGCGTTTTGCTGTAGACTAGCCCAACCGACGCAAATAGGAGTCCGGTTATGACGCCGTGGCTGACCATCTGCAGCACGGCGCCGGTCATGCTCACATGGGATAAGGCAAAAATGCCGAGTAGGACGAAGCCCATATGGCTCACGCTGCTGTAAGCGATCAGTCTCTTTAGATCGGTCTGCCGCAACGTCAATGCCGCACCGTAAATCACACCGACAACCGCTAGCACAATGAAGAACGGCGCATAGCTATGCGCAGTCTCAGGGAATATGCCCACCGCAACCCGTATCATACCGTAGCCCCCCATCTTGAGGAGCACTCCGGCGAGCACTACGCTCACCGCGGTTGGGGCATCGGTATGCGCATCGGGGAGCCATGTGTGTAAGGGGAAAATGGGCAGCTTAATCGCATAGGCAGCGATAATAAGGAAGAATATCGACGCTGCCATCATTGAGCTGAGGATGGAGTCGAGGCCCATTCCCGCCAGCGCTATCATATCGAAGGTACCCGCCTGGAAATAGAGAAGCAGGATGCCGGCAAGCATAAAGGCGCTGCCGAAGAGGGTATAGAGGACGAACTTGATTGCCGAGTACTCCTTCCTCCCCGTGCCCCAGATGGAGATGAGCATATACATCGGTATCAGCTCCACCTCCCAGAAGATGAAGAATAGGAGAAGATCCAGGGAGCAGAACACTCCCAGGATGCCCGTTTCCAGTACCAGGAGCCAGGCAAAGTATTCCCTGACCCTGAGGTCTATCTTCCACGATACAAGCACTGCGACGAGGCCGATAAAGGTGGTAAGGATTACTAAGGGCAGGCTTAACCCGTCGACGCCCATAAAGTACTGGACATCGATTGCCGGGATCCACGACACCTGTTCCACAAACTGGGGCCCGTCAAGTGAGCGGTCGAACATGGAGAAGAGAGCCAGCGACAATATAAACGATACCGCGGCAAAGGCAGTGGCAGTGAGCTTTATACGCCTGTGGTTAGCCCCCAGCAGGGCAATGACTATTGCCCCGATGAGGGGGAGGAAAATTATTACCGATAGATAAGGAAAATCCAACCTTTCCTCCTAATTTCTAGCTAAATATGAGCAGGAAAGCTACGATTGCCAGGATGCCGACAAATATGGACAGTCCATAGACCTGTAGCTGTCCCGTTTCTAGCCTCCGCATAAGGCTCCCGCCCGCCACTGTAACCGTGGCGATGCCGTTTACCGCACCGTCAACAATGTATGTGTCGATCCATTCAAGGGCGGCGGAAATGCCGTCTATAAAGAATCTCATCAAGAAGAATCTCTCGTAAAGCTCATCAAAGAAGTATTTACGGATGAGTAAGGTATAGATGGGGCCAAGGCTCTGCCCGATAGATTTCGCTGACACTAGCTTCCTTCCGTATATGGCATAGGCTAGCAAGATACCGGCGATTCCAAAACCGAGCGACGCCCAGGCCAACCAGCTGGTGAGGGCGCCAAAGAAGCTGAAATGGACATCCGCCCCTAAGAAATCTCCAACTGGCAGCCACCCCGCAATTACTGCAAATATGGCTAGAATAACAAGTGGGATGATCATAATCTTGGGCGACTCATGCAGGCCATGGCTATGACTGCCTTCCACATCACCCCGGTACTCTCCATGGAAGGTGAGAAATACTGCGCGGAACATATAGAAGGCGGTCATGAAGACGGTGATCATCGCTAACCAGAATAAAACTGGAGTGTACGCATTTGCTTCGTGCAGGATGCCTTCTTTGCTCCAGAATCCCGCCAGCGGCCAGATCCCGGCAAGGCTCAATGAGCCTATTACGAAGGTGGCATATGTCCAGGGTTGCACCTTCCTGAGTCCTCCCATCATCCGCATATCGAAGGTTCCCGTAGCGTGGCTGACGCTGCCTGCTCCCAGGAAGAGTAGCGCCTTGAAGAAGGCATGGGTGAACAGATGGAAGATTGCCACCGCTACACCCAGCGCCAGGGCATGATGCTCATCTAAGTGACCGCTGGCATAACCTATACCGACTGCTCCCAGTCCCAGCATCATATAGCCGAGCTGGCTGATGGTGGAGTATGCCAGAACGCGCTTAACATCGGTCGCCACCAGACCCATAGAAGCAGCGAATATTGCGGTAAAGCCTCCAATTATGGCCACTATAGTGATCGCTGTCTCCGATGATGCGAACACGGGGAACATACGCGCAACCAAGTAGACGCCTGCAGTTACCATGGTAGCGGCATGGATTAGGGCACTGACTGGTGTCGGGCCCTCCATGGCATCGGGGAGCCATACATGTAGTGGGAACTGGCCCGATTTTCCCACCGCCCCCGAGAAGATGCCGATAGCCGCTAAGGTAAGCGTTGAACCGCCTAGTACCCCCGCAAGGGCGAGCGTATGAAGTTCCCCGATATCGAATGTGCCGGTTTTGACGTAGAGGAGTATGACCGCGACCAGGAAGCCGAAGTCACCGAGACGGGTTACCAAGAAGGCCTTCATCGCTGCCCTAGCTGCCTCGGGCTTATGGAACCAGAATCCGATAAGGAGGTATGAGCAGAGCCCTACACCCTCCCAGAACAGAAACAGGAAGAGGAGGTTGTTGGCCATCACTAGCCCCAGCATCGAACCGGTGAAAAGCGACATGAAGGCAAAATAGCGGGCAAGTCCCCCGTCTCCCTTCATATAACCTATGGAGTATATCTGTACCAGTAAGCTTATGGTGCTGACTGCAACTACCATTATCGCTGCCAGCGAGTCCATCGTAATACCAATATTGATCGCCATATCGCCGATGGACAACCACTGGTAGCTGACGTCCGTCAGGACATGATGCTCCGCTCCATTGACCGAGATTAGTGCCCAGATAGAAAGTGCGAGAGAGCCCGCTATGGCAAAAATAGTAGTATACGCGCTGAACTGGGGCTTATGATTGAAAAACGGCCTCAATATCAGTGCGATAATGAGGAAGGAGAAGAACGGCAATAGAAATATGGCCCAAACTGCTACATTCGGCATAGTACTACCACTTCATTAGATCGAATTTCTCTGCATCCACAGTTTTCTTTCTTCGATAGATGGTAATTATAAGCGCCAGACCAACCGTAACCTCGGCGGCAGCGACTACCATAATAAAGATGACAAAGACCTGTCCGGTGATGACATGGCTATACCGGGAGAAAGCCGCCATAGAGATACTCACTGCAGCAAGCATTATCTCGATGCTCATCAGGATTATCACCGCATTTCTCTTTGCCAGAACGCCATAGAGCCCGATAGAGAAGAGCACCGCTGAAAGGATCAAGAAATGCTCGAGTCCAACAGACATCGTCTATTTCTCCCTCACCAGCACTATAGCCCCGATTATCGCTGCCAGCAGAAGCACTGCTGCTATTTCGAAGGCAAGGACGAAGCCATCCACCTTATTAAACAGGGCATCTGCGATCGCTGATGTGGTGGGCTGGGTGGGAATCTCAGCGACGACATGCCAATCGGTATTCAACACCACAAAGAGCATGGTTATTAGAAAGAAAAGCCCTATCAGTAAGGCAGGGAGCCGTAGTCGCCCCGAGGGGCTGCCCCGCTGGCTCTCTCTGGTAAGCATGATAGCGAAGATGATAAGCACCCCGATGGCCCCCACATAGATGAGCACCTGTGCGCCGGCAAGGAAATCGGCACTCAGGGTGATATAGATTCCGGCAACGGTGAGGAAGCATAGCATCAGGAAAAGTGCGGCGCGGAAGACATCGCGCAGTAGTACCACCGCCAGAGCCGCACTAACGCTCACCACCGCCAGAATCCAGAAGGCAATATCTAAACCAATCACGTCACCTTTTCCTTCTCTCTCTCCTCCTCAACCACCCGGTTATTGTCCAGTAGAAGGGCCTGTTTGGGCAGGGCAGGCTCAATCTCGGGACGGGCATAGGCACTCGGCTGTTTTTCGGGGGATGGTATTAGCCCCTCCTTATCCAGTAATAGGTCTCCCCGCCGGTAACAGGATGCTTCGTATATTCTCGATAGATATAGTCGGTGTGCCGGACATGCCTCGATGCACAGGCCGCAGAATATACATTCTCCGAGGTCGATGTCAAACCTTTCCACTCCGGTCGTACCCTCCGGGGTCTCCTGGGGTACTATCCTGATAACCCCGTAGGGACAGGCATTTTCGCACTGCCGGCACCAGGCACAGAAGCCACAGTTGAGGCACCTGTTGGCTTCCTCTATAGCCGTCTCTTCTGAAAAGCCGAGGGCTACCTCCTCGAAGCTGCGGATCCTATCCTTAACCGGTAAGTGGGATACCTTTGCCCTCTCTTTACTCTCGACATCGCTGATATCGAGATCCTCGAAAGCTACCTCCTTTAGTGGCAGCACTGGCTCCAGCTCTCCGAATTTTTCGCCGCGAAGGTAGCAGTCGACGGCGAGGGCAGCCTTGGTTCCTGCCCCGATAGCCTCAACCACAGTCTTGGGCCCGCTCACGGCATCCCCGCAGGCGAAGACGCCGGATATGTTGGCAGCCATGCTGAGGGGGTCGACCTCGAATGTCCCTCTCTTTGTGATATTAAGTTTGTGATCATGGGGCAAGCAGGAGAGGTCAGTGACCTGACCGATGGCGGGAATGAGCATGTCGATGTCGAGTATAAATTCCGACCCATCGACGGGTACCGGGCGCCTTCTGCCGCTGGCATCGGGTTCGCCCAGCTCCATCCGAATGCACTCCAGGCCTGCCAGCTTCCCTCCATCTTCAACAACCCTGACCGGCGCCGCCAGATAATGGATATTGATCCCCTCGGCCTCCGCATCCTCTATCTCCTCCTCAGCGGCGGGCATCTCCTGCCGCGACCTGCGGTAAACAATAGTTACCTCCTTGGCGCCGAGGCGGAGGGCGGTTCGCGCAGCGTCGATGGCCACATTACCTCCGCCAACTATGGCGACCCTATTTCCCACCTTGACCTTTTTGCCCAGGAGTACATCCCTGAGGAAAAAAACCCCGTGATATACTCCCTCAATGTCTTCGCCGGGGATGTCCAGTTTCATGCTTTCATGGGCACCCACGGACATGATAATGGCTTTATAGCCTTGTCCTTTGAGCGATTCCAGTGTCAGGCCATCTTTGCCTAGGGGGCTTTCCAGCTTCAGTTCAACACCAAGCTGCAGTATTCCATCGATCTCCTTTTGCAGCACCGCTTTGGGCAAACGATACTCCGGAATACCTACCGACATCATCCCGCCGGCGACCGGGAGCGCTTCGAAGACGGTCACCCCATAGCCCATCCTCGACAGATCGCGGGCGGCGGTCAACCCTCCAGGCCCTGAGCCAATAACCGCTACCCGCTCGTCTTTGGTTCGGGGGTACGGCATTATCTCTCCCCTGCCTACGCTCATTTCATAGTCGGTCACGAAGCGCTTTAGTTCACGGATGGCGACCGCTTTATCCATAGATCCCCGGTTGCAGGCCGTTTCGCAGGGGTGGGTGCAGACCCGCCCGCAGACGACGGGGAAGGGATTGGTTTGCCTGATGAGCTCAACCGCTTCAACAAATCGACCCTGGGTGATAAGAGAGACATATCCCTGCACATCCACGCTGGCAGGGCACGCCGCAATGCATGGAGCCCGTTTGCGCTCATCCCGTATAAATCGTTGGCCCCGTGCCCGCCTGGAAACATTGAGCCGCTGCTCAGGATACTGTACCGTGATGGGGCTGCGTAAAAGATGCCTGAAGGTAAGAGCCATCCCCTTGGCAACGCCACGGCCGAAATGCCTGAGGCTAAACCTCTCCCCGTACACCCTGAACATACTTGACCATAGGATAATGAGTATGATGGCGACGGGGATATTAATGAACATAAGCCACCAGGGGAACGAGGGCCAGACGATAACCTCAATCGCGGTGATAAAGATATTTGCCAATGCCAGTGGGAAGAGGAACTTCCAGGCAAACTCCATCAGTTGGTCCACCCTGAGCCGGGGCAGGGTGCTCCGTATCCATACGAGGGTGACAAAAACCAGTAACACCTTAATCATGAACCACAACACCGCCGGTAGTAGTGGCCCGCTGCCTCCACCGAGGAAAAGGGTGGTCAGGATAGCGGAAACGGCGAAGGCGTGAGCGTATTCCCCGAGCATAATGAGGCCATACTTCATTCCGGAGTATTCCGTATGGAAGCCGGCGACAATCTCCGAATCTGCCTCCAGGAGGTCGAAGGGGCTGCGGTTGATCTCTGCGGCTGCTGCCAGGAAGAAGATCATTAACCCCAAGGGTTGGAGCAGAAGGAAGGGCACGGTCTGTGCCTCCACGATACTCACCATGGACATGGAGCCGGTTATTATGAGCACACCAATGATGGAGAGCACCAGCGGGATCTCATAGCTTACCATCTGGGCCACAGCGCGCATGGCACCAAGCAGGGAGTATTTATTGCTTGAGCCCCACCCCGCCATGAAAATACCAACTACGCTCAGAGAGGATATCGCTATTATGTAAAGTATGCCGATATTAAGGTCGGCGATGAAAGCACCGTGGCCCCAGGGTATGATAGCGAAGATCATTAATACGGGAGTGAAGATTATTATGGGGGCTAGCCAGTGAACCCAGCGGTCCCCCAGGATGGGGATGATGTCCTCCTTCAGCAGTATCTTGATGGCATCTGCTACCGGTTGAAGGATGCCCTGTGGGCCTGCTCGATTGGGCCCCTGGCGAACCTGGAATCTTCCTATCCCTCTCCGCTCGATGTAAATAAAGGCCATTACCACAAGCAGAATAAAGGTGGAGAGGATGGCGAAGGCGATGACTACGGGTATGAGGTATGCTGCCCAACCGGGGATATAGCCCAGCAGCCAATCCTGGAACTGCTCGAGAACGCCCACTAGCGATCCACCTCGCCCATACAGATGTCAATGCTGCCAAAGGTGATTATGGCATCTGCCAGCATCCGTCCGATAATCATATCGCGGAGTACGGTGAGGTTTAGTAGTGTTGGGGCACGTACCTTGAAGCGATAGGGTTTAGCAGAGCCATCGCTCACCAGATAAAAGCCCAGCTCTCCCTTGGGGCCCTCCACCCTGCCGTAGGCTTCCCCTTTAGGCGGCTTGAATGTCGGCGATACCCTGGTGCGTACCTCCCCTTGGGGAATCTGCTCCATAGCCTGCTCGATAATGCGCACGCTCTGCTTAATCTCCTCTATCTTAATCCGGTACCGGTCGTAGTTATCGCCATTGGTGCCGGTAGGGATGTCGAAATCGAACCGGTCATAGATAGAGTAGGGATCTGCCTTGCGCAGGTCCCACTTTACCCCGCTGGCACGCAGCACCGGGCCGGCGACCGAAGCGTTGATTGCCTTATCCGCTGGTAGAATGCCCACTCCCTTGGCGCGGGCAAGTACCACCTCGTTCTCGGCAAGAAGCTGGTCGTATTCATCGATATAGCGGGGCATCTCACCGATAAACCTCTTCAGTGCCGGTATAAACTCCTGGGGGATATCGTGGCTAACCCCGCCGAAGCGCATATAGTTATAGGTCAGGCGCTGCCCGCAGGCCATCTCAAAGAGGTCTAGGATCTTTTCCCGCTCGCGTAACATATAAAGGACCGGCGTCATGAAGGCTCCCATGTCGTTGAAGAAAAATCCCACTCCCATGAGGTGACTGGCAATCCGCATAAGCTCGGCCATTATTATTCTGATATATTCTGCCCGCTCGGGGACCTCGATACCGGCAAGCTTCTCCACCGCTAGCACGTAGGCAAAGTTATTGGACATCGAGGCCAGGTAGTCCAGCCTATCGGTAAAGGGGATATCCTGTAGGTAGGTTTTGTGCTCTGCGAGCTTCTCGATTCCGCGGTGGAGGTAGCCAAAGATGGGCTCCATATCGACGATCACCTCGCCATCGAAGGTGACCCTCATCCGAAATACCCCATGGGTTGAGGGGTGCTGCGGCCCTATATTAATAGTGACTGGCTCGGTCTTGAGCGTCATTTACTCCCTGCTACGTCGCTTTCCCACCGCCCGGCACGTCTATAACAAAATCCTTCCTCAGAGGATGCCCCTTGAACCCATCCCAGAGGAAGATTCGCTTCATATTGGGGTGTCCCTCAAAGGAGATGCCCATGAGGTCATAGATCTCGCGCTCCTGAAAATCGGCCCCCTGCCACAGGCTGACCACCGAGGGCAGCCTGGGATTTTCGCGCTCATCGCACCTCGTCTTTAAGATGATGCTATGGTTATTTTCTAGCGAGGTTAGAAGGTATACCAGTTCGAAATAGTCGATGTAATCGACGGCGGTGATGCTGTTGAGGTAATCGAGATCGAGGCTCTCTTTGATGAAGCGCGCCACTTCAAGAAGCGCTTCGCCGCGGACGAAAACAGCGGTTTCATCGGAACCAGTGATCGCGTCGGGGAATCGCCCTCCTACTTGCTGTGCGACCTCTGGGCCGGAAAGCTGCTTAGTCATCCTTTTCTTTCTTTATAAGTTTGTCTTTCAAGACCTTGCGATGCAGCTCCATGAATCCGTGGAGCAGACCCTCGGGGCGAGGCGGGCACCCGGGGATGTAGACGTCTACCGGGACGATGAGGTTTATCCCGGGAACCACGCTATAGGAACCACGGAATGCCCCACCGCTGATAGTGCAGGCCCCCATAGCTATGACCCACTTCGGCTCGGCCATCTGATCATAGATTCGCCTCAGGGCTGGGGCCATCTTCCAGGTGAGCGTGCCGGCAACAAGCATCAGGTCGGCCTGGCGTGGGGAGAAGCGAAAAACCTCCATGCCGAATCGAGAGAAATCATAGCGCGAAGCAGCAGCACAGATCATCTCGAAGGCGCAGCAGGCGAGCCCCAGGAGAACCGGCCAGACAGAGTAGCGCTTCCCCCAGTCTATAACGTGCTCGGTTGAGGTAAGCAGCACATTGCGCTGAAGCTCCTCATGGAGCCAGGCTACCGGATCGGGATAGGGCTCCCTTGAAGCTGCGATGAGCGCCTCTATTTCCGCGCCCTCGGTCTTATCCAGCTCGCTGCTCACATAGGGCATCTCTATTTCCACTTTAGAACCCCCTTTCTCCACGCATAGACAAAACCGACCATCAGGATCAGTACGAATGCCAGCATCTCCACCAGCCCGAAGAGCTTAAGCTGCTTTAGCTCCACTGCCCAGGGATAGAGAAAGACCACCTGTACATCGAAGGTTACAAAGAGCAGGGCAAAGAAATAATAGCGGAAGTTGAATTGAACCCGGGAGTTGCCTATCGTTTCCATGCCGCACTCATAGGTGGTGTACTTTGTGGGGTTGGGCTTCCGGGGGACGATGTGGAGGAGCCTGAGGGTAACGGGGATTAGGATCATTGAGGCGGTAAAACCAAGAGCAGCAACGAGGAAAATTCCAATGTAACCGAAGTCACCTAGCAAATATCGCCCCTCCGAGTTAATTTGGAAACCTGCAGTATTTTACAACAACTTTTGGCATTATACAACATGTCATTTTTTTTGTAAAGTGAAAAAAAGCACAATCATAGAATTGCTCACTCCTTGAGGTTGGTTATCGTTTTCTTTTCCTTCCAGTCCTTGGTAAGCGAGAGCACTTTCTATAAATTCGTTAGCCCGGTCCAGGCAAAGTTGGCACCGGGCATTTATCCAGCCCTGAAGTTCATTTATCTGCTCTTGGGCAATGTACTTGAATCCTCCCTGTTTCATGAGATATTCTCTCAGTAGCCTGAGATTACCCCTTTTGGCAGTGGATTCGCTGGCCGAGGTGAGGCGGTACGACAGGGCTATCGCTTTACAGCTCTGGCGACACCTTGATGTGCTCTGGTTTGATGCTTGACAGTTTGTGAATAATGTGACAGAATGCGACTTCCAGAATTGTTATGCAGTAGGATATGGTGGCGGGGCCTTGTGTGAGATCATCAGGCTTCTAGGGATGAGTGCCGGTGATGTTATGTTCTATTAGGTATCGGGAAAGCTCGCTTATTGCGTTACCAGCGGTCCACCCCTACCTTGCGGAAGCATTTCTGGTTTTGCTTGTCCAGCCATCTAAGAAGCGTATTGCGCTGCCTGAAGCCCAGGTAGAGCTTTGATAAATAGTGGGAGCGGATGGGCCCCGGTGGACTCCGCGGACTTCAAATCCGTTGGTGGGCACCTTGCGGTGTCTACGGTAGGTTCGACTCCTATGCGCTCCCGCCAATCTAATTTCAGCGGTTTTACGGAATTATTTGGAGGTGTTTGAAACTCTTCCGCAACGAATTGCTTAGCAGTTTGATCAGCTTTTTGCATTGCCCTCTCCTTTCTTAACCTTCGGCTTCCTCTTCCTTTTATAGTCCAAGCTCAGGACTACCCAATCACGTCCTAGCTTCTTACCGGCAATTTCACCCCGCTAGAGTGTATATGCTCACCAGCCACAGCACAGCTCACCGTCGCCCCAGGCTTAGAATTAGGTTAAAGCGCTCATATTTGCCCTGGAGTGGCTACGTGTTTATATTCGAGGGTATATTTATGGCCGGGGGTGGAGCTGGAAGGTAGAATGGTAATTCTCGACCGGTGAGCCTGTCACGTTGAACTTTGCGTTGAATAGGTATACTAATCAACATGAAAAAGTCATTGAATAGCTACAGAATTTAATAGCAGCAGGATATTCTAGCCTACCCATCTGGCCAACCGGTATCTTGAGCCCGCCAGCCTGTTGCCATCCGCCGCTGCTTAGAGCCATTGACAGGCTCTATCAGATATGGTCTAATTTCGATTGAAATCACGCACGGCGCACATAATTAGCAGGGATTAATACCCTTTCAATTTCAAACTGGGAGGATGTTGCGAAAATGAAAGCCAGGATGGTTAGTATGGTAGTGGCTCTGGTACTTGTATTTTCGTTGGCCTCGGTAATAATTCCAATAGGCACAGTGTCTGCACAACCGCCTTGGTATGTTGATGCTACGAGCTGCCCTGGGCCAGGGACAGGCACGGTGGGCAACCCGTTCTGTAAAATTCAGAGCGCTATCGGGAACGCATCCGCAGGCGATACCATCATCATAGCAGCAGGGCAATACAATGAGCATGACATTACAATAAACAAGTCCCTGACGCTACGGGGTGCAGGTGCGGGAAGCACCTTCGTTGACGGTGAGGATATGAGCAGGGTGTTTTATATAAATAATTCCACGGTCGATATGTCCGGCATGACGATTCGGAATGGCAATGTTTCAACCGCAGCAAACGGCGGCGGTCTATATAACGAATACGGCAATGTGACGATGACCAACTGCACCGTAAGTGGGAATGAGGCTTATAATGGAGGCGGCCTATATAACAACGGTGGCAATCTCACGATGACCGGCTGCACCATAAGTGGGAATGAGGCTAATTTTTGGGGAGGCGGCATTTATAGAGACGGGGGCGAGGTGACACTGACCAAGTGCACCGTCAGCGGAAACACTGCCGCGAGCGGGATGCTCGGCGGTGGCATTTATAACAACGGGGGGGCGGGAGATGGGCTGACGATGACCGGCTGCACCGTCAGCGATAACAAGGCCGATACCGAAGGCGGCGGCATTCGGAACGATGGCCCGCTTGAGATGACCAACTGCACCATAATTGGAAATGAGGCTCCCGACGGAGGCGGCATTTATAATAGTGGCAATGTGACGATGACCGGCTGCACCGTAAGCGGAAACGATGCCGACAATAATGGTGGTGGCATCTTTAATGATTATGGTGATGAGCTGACGATGACCGGCTGCACCGTAAGCGGAAATGAGGCCTATAACGGAGGCGGCATTTATAACTACGGCGGTCACGTGACGATGACCGATTGTACCGTCAGCGGCAACACTGCCCGGGACGGCAACGGCGGCGGCATTGGTACCGTCGGGCCGGATTTCACGGTGACGATGACCAACTGCACCATCAGCGGAAACAACGCCTCTGGCGATGGCGGCGGTATTTATAACAATGAAGACGAGGTGACGCTGACCAACTGCACCATCAGCGGCAACGAAGCCGGGGATAACGGTGGTGGTATTCGTAATGATAGTGGCCGAGTGGATATGACCAACTGTACAGTGAGTGGAAACAACGCTAAGGAAGGTGGTGGCATATATACCTACGTGGGCCTTACAACTCTTACTAACTGCACGGTAAGCAATAACTCTGCACAGAATTGGGGTGGTGGCGTTTATAACGAAGGGACGGGTTGGGCGGAGTATGTAGAGCTAAGATGCACCATAATATACGGTAATAATGCTGCTGTTGATAAGAACTACTACGGTGAGTACTTAGACATCGGCGGCGAATCCATCGTAGATGAGCTTCTTAGCCCTGCTCCCGACCCCCTCCTCGGCCCGCTTCAGGATAACGGGGGTCCCACAGAGACCCACGCTCTAATAACTGGCAGCCCGGCCATAGACGCCTGCATTGTTTCATGTAACCTAACCACCGACCAGCGGGGGCAACCACGGCCGGCGGACGGGGATATAGATGGCACCTACGTCTGCGACGTGGGAGCATATGAGAGACAGGTTGCAGTTGGCGGGATTGTCGAGCCTGTGGATAAGATTGGCATACTAGCACCGTGGCTGGGACTTGCTGCTCTTATAGTGGTAGCTATGACAGTTGCAGTGTTGATTAAGAGGAAGAGAGTAGCGTAGGCTACACGGTAGCGTACAGAAAGATAACAGGGGCTACCCGAAAATAGGTGGCCCCCTATCTTTTTACCCACAGCACTGACAGCCTAGTTTTCACTACTATATAGGCAGCGTTGCCTTGCCTTGCCCGATAGGGCTACGCACGGTGCTTGCGGGCTGCGCTCCTGCTTCCCCGCACCCTTGAGCCTGCCAGCCCGCACTGCGGTATCGACGTGTGTCAAGCCCTCCCTACAAAAATCCACATTTTTGTCAGGGTTTTCCCCACACAAAAATATACAGACTTTCCCCACAAAAAATACAGACTTTCTCTACAGACAAAAGTGCCGTTCACCATTACAATTAAATTGATAATGGGAATGTTGCGCCAAGAATAGCCATAATCACATACGGGCAAAACTGAGGATTCACACAAAAAAGAATATCGGCTCAGGAAGTATGGTGACCTACGGTTTTGCCTAAAAACCTTTAAGCGGGGTATAGAAGCCCAGCCCTGGCTCACTGCATATAAAGCGAGGGAGGTGATGATATCGCGTAGCCTGAGAATCGAGTGCAAGCCAGAAGACTAATCAGAGAAGGAGGAACAAGGCCATGGGAAAGTATCTGATGCTTTGGGAAGTAGACCGGACGAAAGTACCTATTAGTCCTCAAGAGCGAGGGACCGGATGGGGTACCTTGCTCGATATGGTTAAGAAAGATATGCAAAAAGGTTTAACTAAGGATTGGGGGGCATTCGTTGGCGAGATCAACGGCTATGCAGTTGCTGAGGGAACTGAGGAGGAAATTGGCGATATGGTGCAACGCTATGTTCCGTTCGTCTTTTTCAAGGTGCATCCTGTCGCTTCGCTGAGCCAAGTAGTTGAAATTGCAAAAAGATTATCTCGATAAGCCTATCTAGTTAATCAATGAGGATTCCTTAATGCAGTGACAGCGATATTCGCCCTGTCGGGATAAGGGGGCGGGCATTCTGGCATAACTGCTGCGCAGGAGGGTCTTAGGGTGCAAGATGGCGGGAATGTGAGTTAGAAGCATTAGCATAACCAGCCGCATTGTAGGGGGCTACCCGATAATGGGCGGCCTTTCTGTTATTGCCCACAGCATTGATAGGCTAGTAACGCAGGAGTATTATCGCTTTCACGAACAACGTAGTGACTTAAACAGCCCAGCCAGGCGGATTTGGAGAGGACAACATGAAAATAGCAGCGACTACGGTGGGAACTCAGGGGCCTGAAACTCCTGCCGAGAATCAACAGAGGCTGGAAGCTGCGAAGCAGGCCTTAATAGCGGCGAAGGAATTAGGCGCTGATGTATTAGTGCTGCCTGGTGGATTTTTTACTTGTGATGATTCTCAGTCAAGACAACGTATCGCAAATTCCCTTATAAATGAGGCTGAAAGATTAAGTATTGCTGTAGTATTCGGAGTAGATGAGGAGAATAAAGACTCTACCCAGCATAGGTCAAAGACAAAAGTAAAAGTACAAAAGCAGGCTACGGTATGGTGGCCTGACCCTATGTATGGATATGCTTGGGGTCCAACTGAAGAGATGATTCATTATGGTAGGCAGAGGTCAACCGATAGCGATAACCAGTGGTTAGTAGATAACAGGAGGTGCAAGGAAGTACGTCTACTAATGATAGGTGATGAAGCTCTCGGAGTGCTTATATGTGGGGAGATATTTAATCAACGTATCCGAGATGCTTTGAGAGAATGCAAATCCAGATCTAATGTTGTAGCTGATTTAGGCCACAGAGGGGCTGGATTTAGAGTACATCATGGTATGAAGGGGCTTGGCGAGGGTGAGCATGGCATTGCCTCTATGTGTTCGCTTCATGTGCAAGGCCCAGATGCTAAGTTTAGATACTATATTCCCCACAAAGGATATATGTCTACGGAGTGTTCAAATAAGGTTTTAGAAGGTACTCCTCGTATAAAAATAAAAATATTAGACTTCTCGCTCCAAAATCCCGCTGCCTGTTCTAATTTAACTACATCTTTAGCTGTTCCCCCACCATAGTGAGGTCTCGACAATCTTTGCCAGTCATGTTTTAATCCCCGCCTATCTATTTTTTTCATCTAGAGAATTCGCGACAGAGTAATGTTAAAAACAATAGCATGGCAAACTTCAACTACCGTATGCCCCAAAACTGCCAATTAGTGTGTGATTTGAAAAGCGGATTGGTAGACCGCCATTCGGCTCGGTTCGGTTTTAGTTGGTAGCCTCTTGACAGTCTAACTGCCCAGGAGTATGCTCACAACCACAAAAGATAGCGGCGCAAAGAGCCCAGCCAGGCGGATTGGGAGAGGGTAGAATCCGCAGGAGGTACATTATGAAAGTTGACATACATTATTGCAGGCAATGAAACTATGAGCCCGCTGCCGCCAGTCTGGCGGATGAACTACGCAATGCCTTTGGTGTAGAGACAAAGCTAGTCCCCGGTAGCAACGGCATCTTTGATGTTTTTGCAGATGATAAGCTCGTGTTCTCCAAGGGTGAAACTGGCCGGTTTCCCAACCAGGGTGAGATAGTTCAGAAACTCAAGTTGTAGAGATGCGCCGTACCAAGCCTAGCCAAGCGGATTACGGGGGGCTACCCGATAATGGGTGGCCCCCCGTCTATTGCTAGCTTCTATATTATTAAGGGATTAGCTCATCAAAATACTGGTCGCTTATCTGTGGGTGTGAGTCATCCCTCACTGATGTCACTCCAGCATAAGCATAGGCATGGGCTTCTTGGATAGAAACGCCATCTCCATTTAAGTCAGCAAGACCCTGGAGCAAACCCTCATCGACAAAGTAATAGCCCCAGAGAGTATTACGTAGCTGCAGGTAATCCCAACCATACTCATCTGCTTTGCATGCAGCTGCAATGACACGTCCCTCACCCTGAAGGTCATCAGGGTCGTCGAACATGCCCCCTGAGTGACACGAACCAAAGGCGAGTGTAATTTTTAGCGATTCTAGGGTTGAAAGCTTACCCTTTAACCATCCATCTGGGAGGCCATAGTTGTCATACGTAACTATCAATTCATCGTAACCATCGACCTCGTCATCGGAATCCCATTTATCAGCATCCGCTGCACGATACCCATGACCACTAAAGAAAAATACCACCGACGAGTCAGCATCCTCGCTCTTAGCTAGCCAGTCTATCGCCTTATCGATGGCTCTTGCTGTTGCCTTTCTGTCCAATAGAAGTTTAATGTTATTCTCCGGAAAGCCATAATTATCAATCAACGCCTGTTTCATCTCTTTGGCATCATTCGCTGGATTCCACAGAGAATCACCAGCTCTGTAATTGGAAATACCAATTACAACTGCCCATTTATTAGCCTCTGAACCGTCATCTGGTTTTGGCTTTTTATCCTGGCCTGGTGGCACACCATATGGATTGCCAGTAGGCGTCGTCGGCCCTCCACTCATATCATCGGGCAGTTTCATTACAGGTAAATCCTTTGGCGTCGTCTCAAACGCTCCCCCCATGGGTTGAGTTGTGGCAGCAGAAGTCCCTGCCAAGGCTAATAAAAATACCAACATAATGCCGATGACTAGTACTTTCCACATTGCTCATTACCTCCTAATTGAATTTAAATTATACCTACGAGATTCTAAGCTGCAATGGCATATGCTGTCAATACTAACATTGCGAACTGTGCTTGATACAATAATTCTCTGTGCACTGCCCATAGCCCAGGATGCGATAAACCTGTTATCTTACCAACACAACCTCAGGTTGCAAAATTGTAACCACATCATTAACCCCCACCATTGACACGGGCCCCGGTGGACTCCGCGGACTTCAAATCCGTTGGTGGGCACCATGCGGTGTCTACGGTAGGTTCGACTCCTATGCGCTCCCGCCATCATCTACCTTAACACCCGCTCATCACCGACGCGGCGGGTTAATTTTTGCGTGTCCAGGTATTCCATCAGGGCCAGGGCATATTTGCGACTGGTGTGGAAAAGGTCGCGGACCTCGGCTACGGTTACCTTGCCCCGTGATTTTATCTCGGCGATTATGTCATCCACCATCTTGTCATAGATAGAGGCCAGGAAGATCACGTCATCGCTTACCTTCACCACCAGACGCTTCTCTATGAGCAGATTGAGGAGGTCCGGCTCAGGTAGAGGATCGAGGGACGGCAAGTAGGGATTGTGTGTCAGCCTATCCAGGAAAGCGTCGACCTCCGCCTGCTGTTTTGGCGTTGGCTGAGGCTCGTGCTCTGGCAGGCGCACCATTGGCCCCACCTCAATTAGAGTGCCTTCCTGTATAAGCTGCTCCAGTATGTGGGCAAAGAACTTGGTGCGGGTCTTCAGCTTGCCTTTTAGTTCCTCTTTAGGAGGGCCGTGGCGAAGCGGGAATTGCTGGTGGTATCTCCGGACAGCTTGCTCTGCTTGCTTTGACAGCTTTTCCCAACCCTGGGCTGAGAAAAGCAGCCCCATGTCTCTCAGTGCTATAACATTCTTCTGGGCGGCCAGTGATTTTATGGCTTGCTCTGCTTCCCCTTGCCTCAGATTGCAGAGGGACAGCAACCTCTCCAGCTCGAGAGGCCCTTCTTCTTGTATAATGGCCAGGATTATCTGTTCAGCGGTGCCCGCCTCCCTGGTGGCTAGTCTCTCAATGACATCGGGGCGAAAGCGGCGGTGTCGTTTTGCCCGGGGGCCAACGATTTGCCCTCCGCCAAGGGTCTCCTGGGGGGAGCGAATGATGAATCGGTCATCCTTAACAGCCGCAATGGGCTGAGCAAGTAGAAACTGAGCCCATGTTGTTTCCCCTGGGTCAATCCTGTCCCTTTCCAGCAGGCGGACCTTCCCCAGCACCTCGGCGGCCCCATGGTGAAAGGTAACGGTAGCATTATGGGGGAGAGGGCGGGGTGCAGAGGGCAGCAGGCGTAGCTTGACGTCGAACGCTCTGGTCGGCAGGAGCCAACCAGGGGTGGTCACCACATCGCCACGCGCAAGCTCAACGGTAGACAAACCGGACAGGTTAGCCGCAACGCGGCTGCCCGGAGGGGCAGTGTCGATCTTCTGCTTGTGTGATTGCAGCCCGCGTATACGTGCTGTAAGAGCGGAGGGCAGGATCTCTATTTCTTGCCCCTTGGATAAAGAACCATCGACCAGGGTTCCGGTAACCACGGTGCCAAAACCAGTCATGGTAAAGACACGGTCTATGGGAAGCCTTGGTCTGCCGATGTCCTGCTTGGGCGTGGCCGAATCTAAAACCAGGTCAATGGTGGAAACCAACTCGGGCAAGCCCTCGCCGGTGAGTGCGGAGACGGCGAGTATCGGGGCTTGGGACAGCGTTGTACTCGCCAGCAGCTCATTTAGCTCCAGTGTTACCAATTCCAGCAGCTCATCGTCTACCAGATCTTTCTTGGTGATTACTACGATGCCATTTTCAACCTTCAGCAGGTCGAGAATGGCCAGGTGCTCCCTGGTCTGGGGCATTGCCCCTTCATCGGCGGCGACAACGAGCAGGGCGATGTCGATGCCTCCAACACCGGCGAGCATGTTCTTTATGAAGTGCTCATGTCCGGGGACGTCCACAATGCCTACAGCTCGACCGCTGGGCAGCTCTAACCAGGCAAAGCCGAGGTCGATGGTCAGGCCTCTCTCTTTCTCCTCCCGCAGCCGGTCCGGGTCTATCCCGGTGAGGGCCTTAACCAGAACCGATTTCCCGTGATCGACATGACCTGCGGTGCCCAGGACAAAGGACATACTTCACTCCCGGATGACGATTTTTCCCTTCGGTTTGCCTATTACCGCTCCAATGATGGCAGCATCCTCTATGCCATTCCGGTGCAGGTTTTGCAGTAGCGCCTCAGCCTCTTTACCCGGGACCGAGATCAGCAATCCACCCGAGGTTTGGGGGTCAAATAGGATGCTCCATATATCATCGCCTATCTCATAAGCCTGCTCTATCATATTAAGGCGAAACTCCCTGTTGCGATGTGTTCCCGCTGGAGCCAGACCCATCTGGGCGAACTCCTTCGCCTCTGGGAAGAGGGGAATGGCCCCCACATGGAGCTCCATGCCCAACTGGCCATCCTCTATCATTCCACAGGCATGCCCCAGGAGACCGTAGCCGGTTATATCGGTACAGGCGTGTACTTCAGCTTCCAGCATTAGCTCCGATGCCCTTCTGTTCAATGTAATCATAGAGCTAACGATTCCCGCCACAGCCTCCTCTCCTGCCAATCCACCCTTCAGGGCGGTGCTAACCAGTCCCGTGCCCAGGGGCTTGGTGAGGATCAACTTATCCCCTATCTCGGCTCCCTCCCTGGTGATTATCTTGGCTGGGTGTACCACGCCGGTTACCGATAGCCCGTATTTCAGTTCGTTATCCTCTACACTGTGCCCACCAACAAGGGCAACCCCTGCCTCCTGTAGTTTATCGAATCCACCGCGCAGGATGTCCCTGAGCACCGATATCTCCTGGCTCTTCGTGGGGAAGCAGACAACATTCATCGCGGTGAGGGGCCTGCCCCCCATGGTGTAGACATCGCTAAGGGCGTTGGCGGCAGCGATCTGCCCGAAGGTATAGGGGTCATCGACGATGGGCGTAATGAAATCGATGGTCTGGATGATGGCCAGCTCATCGTTCAGCCTATACACTGCAGCATCATCACCCTTCTCCAGGCCGACAAGCAGGTTCGGGTCATCGACCAGGGGCAGGCCGCACAAAGCTTTATCCAGGTCCGACGGACCTATCTTGGAAGCTCAGCCGGAGCCGCGAACGGTCTCGGTGAGCCTTGGCCTCACTTGGTCGTCCATTGTCCTCCCTTCATTGTGGAGTGCGAATGGTAGTTGAACCATCATAGCATCTTGGCTGAAGCCGCACAACTTTTTTCACACGGAACGAATCTCGGTTCCTTTGCTCTGCCCCTTTTAACCCTTAGTCAGGGTTAGATAAAAATCATCCCCCTTTCGCTCCACAGAGATGGCACACCCCTTGCTTTTTGCCAGGCGAGTAACGTTATCGCGCGCTGTAGCGTCATTGACGATGACTACCACGTCCCCTGACTCTATGTCTTCCAAGGCGTTCTTAGTCTTTATTACCGGCATCGGGCATGATAGCCCGCGGGCATCGACTTCAGTCATTTTTTCCTCCTCGTGTAAGGCAAACCCCGCTCCACTCACAGAGGTATTCCTTAAACACAGCGGGGAACTGTTTTACGATTTCACTAACCTTGGTTGCCGGTGTAGGCTGGGCGAACTTCCCTGCCATACGGTTTGCTTTGGCTGCGATTATGGCTGCTTGATGCGGTTCCAGGCCAGCGTAGACGAAAGCGGAGACCAGGCCGGTAATGGTGTCGCCGGTCCCCCCTATAGCCTCCAACTCAGGCACATCCGGTTCATCCACCCTTTCCAGAATCTCACCATCACGAATCACGTAGTCAACTGCTCCCTTGACTAGAAGCAACCTGGCTGCGCCCCTATTCTGGTAGGCAGCAGCAACTAGATTCGGTGTCTGTGTGATATCGTTATCGAAGAGATGCCTGGCGATATAGGCAGGGTGGGTGGCTGAGGTGTCGGCGAGGAAGGCCATTTCAGTAGCGTCCGGGGTAAAGATGTCGAAGCATGAAGCCAGCCCCGCTGCCTTGGCGGAATACATCGAGGCCGCATCGGCGACTAAGATCGGCCTGCTCTCACAGTTATCGACGGCCTGGCATAGTCTCCTCGTTAGGGCCATATCGGGCAGCCAGTAGTGCAGCGCGAGCACTCTTGGCGAAAGAGTCCTTATATTCTGGATAAGGTATTCGTAGATTGCCCGGCTCCCTTTACCCTTGCCGATGTCGCCGGCGATAACAACCTGGGGCCGGTCGAGCTTCAGGTAGTCAGTGACCGCCAGTGCCGCGCTGATCATAGCGCCGGTTCCCTGCATGCAGGGAAACCGGTGCCCAAAGACAGCCAGATAATTGTCCTCGATACTGACGTCACCAACAGTCAGCGGCACGCCCTCATCGGGAATCGTCCCGGCGATAAGCATCATTGTTGCTCACCCCCCTGCCATATGAGAAGGCTCTCCTCTAAAGCCCGGTGCAGCATCAGGGAACACAGGGTAAAGCCGATCTCCTTAGGTTTGGGTGCCTCGGTGAGCTTTCTATCGACCAGCTTGGTGTGCATGACGGGGATATCGGGGCATCCCCCGCCGGATGTGTTTACGATGACTCCGGTCTCCTTGTCAAAGGTAAGCTTCATGTTGCCTGCCTTGACCATCACCCAGTCCCCGAAATCTGTCACCTGTACGATGTCCAGAAGCTCGGAATACCCCTCTCCAAGAGGAACGATCTCCACATAGAAGACGTCGTTCTCATCGAAGACCCGCTCAATGCCCGGTTGTTCTACCAGGTTTATTTCAACCGCCAGATCGCAGCCTTTGCGCAGTTCCGGGGGAGGGGCGATCAGTTTAACGGCGTGCCCTGTACCCTTTAGCACCTTCTCGGCCTTCAAGGCAGCCTGAACATCCATGAACAGAACCAATCCCCCTCCCTCGAAGGCTGGTTTTTTTTTCCATTTTGAAAGTGACATATATGCCTCCTAGCGTTGTATCGTCTTTCTCTCCCGCAGCAGGAATCCGAGGCCTATGCAGAGCACCAGCCCCGCGACTACTGCCCAAGGTCCCAGCCCCGACGGACCGGCAGAAGTACTGGCCAGAGTGAAGTTATGTGCTATAGCGGCGCCGACGAGCAGGCCGAGGACGGTCATGCCGGCATCGGTATCCCCCTCGCCGCTAAGCACCAGTGTGCGCAGGGGGCAGCCGCCGAGCTGGGTTGCCGCCAGTCCCACCAGTGCCATGCCAAGGAAGTTCCACAGGTGGTTGGCATGAGCGATTGGCTGATTCTCAAAGCCGAGATTGAACAGGCTTTCACCAAAACCATGGGTGAGGATCAGGTTTGTCAACAGCGCCCCGAGGAAAAGACCGACTATTCCCTTAAACAAATAGGTATCCCTGACAAGGAACAGGTCGCGCCAGCCTCCAACAGTGCACATCCTAGTCCGCTGGGCAAGGAAGCCTACCAGCAGGCCCACCGCCAGGGAGACGATTAGCGCGGCGTGCATTGAGCCGGGACCCGTTTCGCTCTCAATGAGGAAGCCGGGCTGAACTATCGCCATGATCAGGAGCCCGGCCATAACCGCCGGTATTATCCACCCTGCTACCGTCGGCCTCTTCACCGCACGCCCCAGGCTAAAGCCTCTCTTGAGTAGGAGCACTCCGCCGAAGGTGCCGAATGCCACGCCAGCAAGGCCAGTGATAGCATTCAGGTCGCCGCCGGCAAGCCGGAGCAGTGCCCTCACCGGGCAGCCGAGGAATACCAGTATCCCGATCATCATGAACATGCCCAAAAAAAATCGGACTAGCGGGGCGGAGCCACCTCTAGACCGAAATTCCTTGAAGGCATAGGCAGCGATGAAGCTGCCTAAGACGAAGCCGATGATCTCAGGGCGGAGATACTGTACAACACTCGCTTGATGTAGGCCGAGCGAACCTGAAATATCCCTCAGGAAGCAGCCTACGCATATTCCCATGTTCTGTGGGTTTCCCCACTTCACCAGGAATGCCGCCAGGATACCTATCAGCAGCGCGGAGGCGAAGATCAATGTACCCGGCGTTAACCGCCGTGAAACGCGCATAAACACGCCCTCCTTCTCTCTTGGTCTTACCCGTCTTTAAGAGCCACGCTCTCAGCCGCTTCACGGCTCATGTGCGTCGGTTCGCCATCGATCTCACCCCCTCTCCAAGTTAGCTCTCTATATTCAATGAATTATTATAGAGTACAGAAACGAGTATTGTCAAATCTGGTTAATTTTAACGCAATACTTCAGTGAAATATCGTTTGACAGGCTTTAGCGGGATGTGCTACATTGCCTTCGCAATGGATCAAAGCCTTCGTAGCCTTCCCAGTGTCGATAAGTTGCTCTCTGATGAGCGCATACACCGCCTTCAAGAGGAATACTCTCACGAATTCGTGCTCCGGGGGGTGCGGCAATACCTTGAAGAGGTGCGCCGTGATATCGCCGAGGGCCAAACTGCCCCGACTTTTGACGAGATAGTTGGATCGGTCTGCAGTCGAATCGCTTCTCTGGCAGAGCCCAGCCTGCGCCCGGTGATAAACGCTACTGGCGTTCTCCTGCATACCAACCTGGGGAGGGCACCGTTAAGCCGGGAGGCTATGGCAGCTATGGAGGAGTGTGCCAGGGGCTATACCAATCTGGAGATCGATCTCGATAGTGGGAAGCGGGGCTCCCGCCAGGTTCACATTGAGTCCCTGCTGTGCCAGCTAACCGGGGCCGAGGCTGCTCTTGTAGTAAACAATAACGCTTCAGCGGTGCTCCTGGCCCTCAGTGCCCTGGCTAGGGGCAAGGAGGTGATCGTCTCCAGGGGGCAGGCGGTGGAGATCGGCGGCGGCTTTCGTATCCCAAGTGTTATGCGCCAGAGCGGGGCCAAGCTGGTGGAGGTAGGGACAACCAACTGTACATATTTGTCGGACTATGAAGAGGCGATCACCCAACGAACCGTCGCCTTGCTTCGGGTCCACTCCAGTAACTTCAGATTGGTCGGTTTTACCCAGTCAGCGGCTATCGAGGAGTTGACTCAGCTGGGGGAGCGATACCGGCTTTCAGTACTCGATGACTTAGGCAGCGGCTGCCTCCTGGATACCGCCAGGTTCGGGCTGGAGGCCGAGCCTACGGTGCAGCAGAGCATCGCGGCTGGCGTAGGGCTGGCCATGTTCTCTGCGGATAAGCTCCTGGGCGGACCCCAGGCCGGTATCATTGTGGGCCAGGGCCAACTTATGGCCAAGCTGCAAAAGCACCCCCTGGCCCGCGCGGTGCGCATCGACAAGATAAGGTTGGCAGGGCTGGCAGTCACCCTGCTCCACTATCTCAAGGGGGAGGCGGAGGTAAAAATCCCGGTATGGCGGATGATTTCGGCATCCCTGGAGGAGATAGAGGAGCGAGCCCAGAAATGGTGCCAGTCACTCGGTGGTGCTGCCTCAGTAGTTGAAGGTGAATCCGTAGTAGGGGGCGGCAGCCTCCCCGGTGGCACCCTGCCCACTTGCCTGGTGGCTATCGGAGGAAGGGGCAAAGTTAAGCAGTTGGCTGACAGGCTGCGCAGGGGGTCACCTCTGGTCATCGGACGGATTGAGAATAACCTTCTGCTTCTCGATCCTCGTACCGTCCTCCCGGAAGAGGAAGAGGCTCTGCTGGGTCGCCTGCGAAATGTCTTGAGTCGCTAATTCGAATCTTGCTTGCTCAGGCGCTCTTTGAGCGATTTAATCTCTCTATATAACCTTCTTTGCTTTCGCCGCATTAGATGCATGTACCCAAAGATAACAGCCCAGATGATGGTATATGTGCTCTGAAGAGATAGCTCAGGTTTTTCATATTCACTCCTCCCCTTGTTCATTCTTAATATGTTTTACCTGCTTGATCTCGATTCCCGGCCCCTTTAGTGAAATATTCTGAAGAATCAAGGCAATGTACAAAGTGGTGAAGGCAGCAATGCTGACCGGTGAAGTTAGGAGCATAGAAGATGTAAGTCCCCTTTCGAAAATCAGTGTGGCTGTATGTTGTGTTCGTCACAGATTGAATGCTGGAAGGACTATGGGTACATTGATAAATCCAACGATCCTCAGCACCGCAGCAAATCCTGCAACCCTAGATTCCTCGGTAGCATAGTTGCGTACCAGCAAATAGGCGATATAGTTTGGCCGGAGAAAGAGGCTCGATGTTAGCCGGGCATCACGGGTCCACCATATTCCCCAAATCAGCTTGGCCTTCTGTAGAAACCAAACGCTGGTTCCATAACTTCTGATCATAGTGTCACGGGCTGGTGTGCTGAAGGATTATAGGGCTCGGCTAGAGTTGACAGTAGATGTATAGTGGATATAAAATATAGGCGTAGATGCGCATATAACGTTTAACTAAACAGAGGTTTGACCATGCGAGATTTGACCAAAGCTTTCAAAGCCCTTTCCGATGAGACCAGGCTCAGGATCCTGAACCTGCTCCTGGAAAGGGAGTGCTGTGTCTGCGAGGTGATGCAGGCGCTGGAGATCTCCCAGACAAGGGCTTCACGCAACCTGAGTGCTTTATATGATGCTGGCTTTCTGAAGCTGAGGAAGGATGGCCTGTGGTCATTGTATTCAATAGACCGTGATACGACGGGAGAATATTTCTCAGATATTCTTCAAGCTGTAGAGAAAGCGCTAGATGCCAACGAAATGGTAGCCCGAGACAGGGAGCGCCTCAATAAGGCTGAGCGTGTCGGTCCCGGTTGTGTTAGGCCAGTTGGATAAGAGGTGGGATAACGGCTCTCTTTTTTATACAAAACATATGCAAGAATGCGCATTTAAGGAAATAGGTTCATTGTATGGAATTTTTTATTGATCTCTTGCAAGGTGGGGTTGATGCCCTGCGCGAATACTTATCGGCGCATGTCCTAACGTGCCTTGTGCCCGCTTTCTTTATAGCCGGGGCTATATCGGTTTTCCTTTCTCAGGCAGCGATTCTCAAATATTTTGGGCCGCGAGCTAATAGGTGGCTTTCCTATAGCGTAGCCTCAGTATCAGGCGCAATACTGGCTGTTTGCTCCTGCACGGTGCTTCCACTGTTCGGCAGCATATATAAGCGGGGCGCTGGCCTCGGTCCGGCAATTACTTTTTTATATGCTGCGCCGGCAATCAACGTGCTCGCTATCGTCTATACAGCGCGGCTTTTAGGCTACGACTTAGGCATCGGACGCGCCATCGGTGCCATCGTGTTCGCCGTTTGCATTGGTCTCATAATGGCCTTTATCTACCGGAAAGAGGAAACGACAAAGGATACAAAGGCCTTTGACATGCTGGTCGCCAATCCAGATGACAAAAGGCCGTGGCAGCAAATTATATTCCTCGGCACTCTGGTTGCCATCCTGGTCTTTGCAGCCTCCAAGAACTGGATTGCAACCGGTGTCGCTATGGCCGTTCTTGCCGTCATCCTGTGGCGCTGGTTTGCGAGGGGTGAACTGGTGCAGTGGATGAAAGAGACGTTTCGCTTCGTCAGGCTTATAGTGCCGTGGCTCCTGGGCGGCGTATTCATTGCTGGAATCATTACAGTTGCTGTCCCGCAGTCGATAGTGTCAAGCTTGGTGGGAGGCAACAGCCTTCTTGCCAATCTAATTGCCTCTGTCTCGGGCGCACTGATGTACTTTGCCACCCTTACCGAGGTACCTATCGTAAGGGCCTTTTTGGACCTTGACATGGGCAAGGGACCAGCACTGGCGCTGTTACTAGCAGGGCCTGCGGTATCGCTGCCCAATATGCTGGTGATACGGAAAATTATGGGAATTAAAAAAACGCTGGTATACATAGCATTGGTGGTGGTGATGGCAACCATAACAGGGTACATATTCGGGCTGGTAACCCAATTAAATTAGAGAGGAGGTAGAAAAATGCAAATCAAGATTCTCGGGCCGGGATGTGCCAAGTGTAGCCAACTGGAGAAGACGACAAGAGAGGTTGTAAAGGAACTGGGGATAGATGCCAGCATCGAAGAGGTCAAGGACATCAATAAGATACTGGAGTATCCCATCTTGACCACTCCGGGACTGGTGCTTAACGAAGAGCCGGTCTGTTCCGGGCGGGTGCCGAACAAGGCTGAAATCACCCAGTTCATCATTAACGCTATGGACAAAGAACAAAAGGCAGAGAAGTAGAGAGCTGTTTACCGCGATAAGAGAGGAACTGAGGTGTACCCTTGGCTACTTAAATAGAGCCAGTCAATTCCTCTGATGAATGCACCTGTGGAGCTGAGGAAGTTGTTATTCAACCTTGCTCCGGCGGCTGTTGTGGCCCAAGCGAAATCTGCGGTGGTTCCGTTATAGGATATAATACCTTAAATATGAAGGGAGGAAAAATGACAAGATTTGCATCGGTTTTCATGCTAATGGCCCTACTGATTGGCTCAATATTTATGTCAGCTTGTTCTACGGAGGAAGTAACTGCAAAGGAGGGTGATACCGTTAAGGTTTTCTACACAGGCACATTGGATGATGGCACTGTATTTGATTCCTCCGAATTGCGGGGCGGTGACCCACTGGAATTCATAATAGGAGATGGGCTGTTACTCCCCAGCTTCGAGCAAGCAGTAATCGGGCTGACCATCGACGAATCGATAACTGTGCACATCCCGGCGGATGAAGCATACGGCCCGCTTGACGTGGTGGGGAGCCTAGACCAATTTCCACCGGACGAGCCACCACAGGTCGGTGAGCTATACGAAATAGGAGTAGAAAACGACCTTATAATTGTAGCCGAGGTGATCGATATATCCGGTTCGAGAGTGACAATGGTGAACACCCATCAGCTGGCAGGGGAAGACCTGACTTTTGAAATCCAACTCGTAGAAATATTACCAACAACAATTGCCATGTCCTGCGAGGAAGCTAGGGATGCCATTCAGGAAGCTCTTACTCTTTACCACGATGAGCATGGGAAGTGGCCCACCGCTGACGGCCAGCCGGGAGACATAGTATGGACAAAGCTAGTTCCCAACTTCATGGCAGGTACCCCATCCAACGATAGTGATTGTGAGTGGTGGGTTAACAGCGACCCCGAGGGGGATGTTTGTCTACAGAACGAGTGCTGAGGTTGCAAATGTGGCACGTTGTGCTCACAAGAGTAAGACCTCGGTGAAAAGTGTATCAAGGTGAAAACAGGGAGGAAACATGAATTTATTTACCAAAGCGATGTCCTGCACATTGATAATGATTGTAATCCTGGCTGGAGGCGTTTTTTGCGCATGCAGTTCATCTGTGCCAAACCCGGACTCTCCTCTAAAGCCCAGCATGGATAACGGGGTAGAGGTGGTGTACTTCCACCGTACCAATCGCTGCTATAGTTGTACCTACGCGGGTGATGGCGTGGAATATACAATAAATACGTATTTTGCGGATGAGCTGGCAGATGGTGAGCTGGTATTTATGCTGATCGATGTTCAGGATGATGCCAACGCTGCAATAGTTGACAAATACGGGGCCTATACGTCATCTCTATACATGAATAAGGTGGTAAACGGCGTTGATAACATTGAACCAGTGACCGGCATTTGGTTTCTGATCGGTAATGACCAGGAGTTTGTTGACCTGGTAAAGAGTGAGATAGCAGAGCGTTTGGAGTAGTAGCTTATGGATTTTAGTGGATTCGCCCTCCATTTTATTGAAAGCGGTGGTTTACCCTTCATCGCCGCTTTCCTAATAGGGTTGCTGGCTGCTATCAGCCCATGTCCACTAGCCACCAATATTACTGCGATGGCATACATTAGCCGTAATATCACGGATCGCAGGTATGTGGCTACTTCCGGTATCCTCTATACCCTGGGACGCATGGTCTCATATTCTGCAATTGGCGCCCTGGTTATACTTGCAGGTCTAGGTATCCCTGGCATTTCCAAAGCACTTCAGGATTCGGGCGAGCAATTCCTCGGGCCACTTCTAATCATCGTGGGGATTCTCATGCTGGGTATTATCAAGATTCCATTCGTTCAGGGCAGTGGAAGGCTCTCATCTATAGCAGAAAGGGTCGCCAAAAGGGGGAGAGTTGGGGCGTTCCTCATGGGCGTTGTCTTCGCCCTGGCGTTTTGCCCCTATACCGCGATCCTATTTTTCGGTGTTTTGATACCCCTGTCGATTAAATCAACAGGGGGCATCACGTTTCCCGCTGTGTTTGCAATAGGCACAGGCCTTCCTGTGCTGCTCTTTGCAGTTCTCTTATCCTTCGGGGTAGCTAAGGTTTCTCAGTGGTTGAACAAGATCACTGCAGCAGAGAGAGTGATGCGGAGGATTGCAGCGCTGATTTTTATCGGCGTGGGTATATACTACATAGTTTTGTGGATTCAAAGTTAGGAGACACGTTATGCTTGAAAGCAGGAAGACAGCGGTCGCCATTGAGGAGGAAGAGCTGGTTGAGCTTCAGAGGATTATCATCGACCGCGATGAAAAAGAGGCCCTCAAGTTCTTGAAAAAAGTGGTCTTTGACAAGGTCCTACGGTCTCAAAAAGGGAGGCTCAGGTCTCACTTGGACACCGGTGGCGAGAGCCCGGTGGAGAGGTTCAAGGGACGGTCGTTATGATAGCAAAGGTCGATGAAAGCACATGCACTGCTTGTGGGGATTGCGTTGAGTAACACGGAATCGGGAAGTGTTATCCGTCGGCTGTCAATACTAAATCGTTTCCTCACGCTCTGGATATTCCTGGCTATGGGATTCGGCGTGGGGCTGGGCTACTTGGTCCCCGGGATGGCCGATTTCCTCGACCGCCTTAGCGTGGGTACGACATCGATTCCGATAGCTGTCGGGCTCATCCTGATGATGTATCCGCCACTGGCCAAGGTCAGGTACGAAGAACTGGGCAAGGTATTCCGCAACTGGCGTGTATTGGGGCTTTCCCTGGTCCAGAACTGGGTTATCGGGCCGGTGCTCATGTTCTTGCTTGCCATTGGGTTCCTGGGTTTCCTGTGGCCCTATCCGGACTACATGGTCGGCCTGATTATGATAGGTCTTGCCCGCTGCATCGCCATGGTGATTGTTTGGAACGAGCTAGCAAAAGGGGACAGCGAATACGCCGCCGGGCTGGTAGCCTTGAATACTATCTTTCAGATACTCTTCTACTCTGTTTATGCTTACGTATTTATAACGGTGCTACCGAGATATTTCGGGCTCGAAGGTTCGGCAGTGGACGTAACGATGGCCCAGATCGCACAGAGCGTCTTCATATATCTGGGAATCCCCTTCTTCGGGGGCATGCTGACACGCTTCGTACTCATCAGAGTCAAAGGACGGGAATGGTATGAGAGCAAGTTCATACCCAAAATAAGCCCTATTACGCTCATTGCCCTTCTCTTCACTATAGTGGTGATGTTCTCCCTCAAAGGGGAGATTATAGTGGAACTCCCCCTGGACGTCATCCGCATAGCCATACCGCTTCTAATATACTTCGTGCTCATGTTCTTGATCTCATTCTATATGGGAAAGAAAATTGGAGCAGACTACTCCAAGACCACCGCCATTGCGTTTACCGCTGCCAGCAACAATTTTGAGCTTTCTATAGCCGTAGCTGTAGCGGTGTTTGGCATCGGCTCGGGGCAGGCCTTCGCCGCGGTTATTGGGCCACTGGTGGAAGTGCCGGTGCTCATCAGCCTTGTAAGCGTTGCTTTATACTTCCAACGGAGGTTTTTCCGCCAAGAATTACAACAAACAGCCATGCCCGATCCATGGAACCACGAAAGGTAGCCTCTTGGAGGTAATACTGTGTAAAGTATAATGCTATAAAGGATTCGCAGATAAAATCAAGTGAGAGCAGTACCGTAGCGGGGGGGTGTACCACAACCGTGAAACCATTAAGGAGTGTTGAGATGGATGCTATTAAATAAGAGCTCGATGGGCTGAATGTGGTGGGGTTTATCGGGAACCAGGAAGTAAAATGGTCCCCATGAGCGCTGCTGAGACAATTCGAAGGAGGCCCGAGCCATGCCATTTTGAATTGTCTAAGGGTGTTGGGTCGGTATTGCCAGAAGATCTTGCCGGTGAAAGAGCGATGATAAGGCATACTATGGAAAGGTTGCCAAAGCCTTAGTTAAATGGATTGACAAATCCCTGCTGATATACTAGAATTGGTAAAAATTAACAAACTATTACATTGTAATTAACTAGGAAGGATGGGCATGAGTAGTAAAGTTTATCGGGATTATACGACAAAGCACGAGAAAATCGTTAATAAACTAATGGAGATGTCTGCAGATGGAGATGGCGGTTGCTTCTCCATCTCCAGACTGGCAGTCGAACTCGGTATGGACCAAAGAACTGTTAGGGCTCATCTTAAAATCATCGAAATGGATCACGGAGGGATTTTTACCGACCCCGATGAGAAACAATTCTGCACCAAAGAGGGTATAATCTTGCTGGCTCAGAGGCTTGGTCTGGGAGAGATAGGTGGGGCTAGAGAACTGAATAGATGATAGGAATTGCCTGTGATGTCTTTTTATGGTAGCATTGACAGCATATGGTATAATATATTTTTATCTGAGTAAAGATTAACGTATTACAGTAGCACTAGTTCCTTTCATATATATTGAAACCGAGTATTGTTATCAGCCTTTCTAGCTTTTGGGTATAAGTCCTCATAGTGTGAGATGTAGATTTAATGCGCTAGGTGCAAGGATCGGGAGTATAAAAGGATACGTTGTATTTTCCATAAAAGTGGAGTATAGTCAGCGCAATAGAAATTTGGTTAAAAAATTTCGGAGGTGACGTATGGAGCTAACTCGAAGGGGTTTTCTCAAGCTATCTGGTGCCAGCACTGCTGGCTTTCTTCTGTTTAAGGGAGCGGGCTGGAAAAAGGTTTTAGGTTATTCACCCATTCCGCTGCACAAAAAGATCGGTGAGATAACCACCATTTGTCCCTATGACGCTTCGGGATGCGGCTTTATCATTGAGGCAGATAATGGCAATATCGTAAACATTGAGGGCGATCCCGATCATCCCATCAATCTTGGTGCTGCCTGCGCCAAGGGCGCATCCCTGGCCCAGCTGAGGACGGTGGATGGGAAGCTGAACGAGAGGCGGCTGACCAAGCCTATGTACCGAGCCCCCGGCGCAAGTGGTTGGGAGGAGAAGAGCTGGGATTGGACTATCGGCCAGATCGCGCGAAGGATTAAGGATACCCGCGATGCCCCGGATAACTGGAAGGCAACCGATGATCAGGGCTACACGGTAAACCGGACCGAGGGCATCGCCTCATTGGGCGGTGCGGCGCTGGACAACGAAGAGTGCTACCTGCTCATAAAGATGCTGCGCACTTTGGGCGTGGTATACGTGGAACACCAGGCCCGTATATGACACTCCTCTACTGTAGCGGCTCTGGGAGAGTCGTTCGGCAGAGGGGCGATGACCAATCACTGGAATGATGTAGCAAACAGTGATGTCATGATGGCCATAGGCTCGAATCCAGCAGAGAACCACCCCGCCTGCTTCGGCTGGGTGCAAAAGGCCAAGGACCGAGGGGCCAAGCTGATAAGCGTCGACCCCCGCTTTACCCGCACATCCTCCAAGGCTGATATCTACGCCCCCATGAGGTCGGGCACCGATATTGCCTTCATCGGAGGCATGATCAAGTATGTGCTCGATGACATGGAGGCGAACCCCGATAACTACAACATGACCTATGTTAGAGAATATACCAATGCCGCGTTACTTATTAACTCAGACTTCCAGGGGGCAGATGAGCTGGATGGGCTGTTTAGCGGTTACAAGGGCGTATACAATGAAACCGATAACGCCAAGCGGACGTATGACAAGTCTGCCTGGCAGTATCAACTGAATAAAAGCGGCATTCCCCAAAGGGATCCTGATCTCAAGGACAACAACTGCGTTTTCCAGATCCTGAAGCGGCACTTCGCCCGCTACGATGCGGATACCGTTTCCAACATCACCGGCACCCCGAAGGATACCTATCTGGAGATATGTAAGACCTATGCAGCCAGTGGAACACCGGGCAAGGCAGGCACTATCCTGTATGCCATGGGCACCACCCAGCATACCTACGGCACCCAGAATATCCGCGCCTACGCCATATTACAGCTTCTCCTGGGTAATATCGGGATCGCCGGGGGCGGGATAAACGCTATGCGGGGCGAGTCCAATGTCCAGGGCTCAACCGATATGTGCATCCTGGCCCACATACTTCCTGGCTATCTAGCACAAGTTGAGAACAAGGATGTTGACCTCGATACCTATGTGAACAGGCACCGACCCACGGTGGCCACTGGCCAATTTAATGCTGATCCCTTGAGCCTCGACTGGTGGAAGAACTATAAGAAGTATATAGTAAGCCTGCTCAAGGCATGGTACGGTGATGCGGCTACTAGCGACAATGATTTTTACTTCAACTACCTGCCAAAGACCACTAAGCCATATAATGACTATTCCCATATAGCGCTCTTTGAGGCCATGTACGCTGGTGACATCAAGGGGCTGATGTGCTGGGGGCAGAACCCGGCGGTAGGTGGACCCAACGCCAATATGGAACGGAAGGCATTGGAGAAGCTGGATTGGCTGGTGGCAGTAGATCTCTGGGAGACGGAGTCAGCCGCCTTTTGGAAGAGACCAGGGGTCACCCCAGCGAACATACCGACCGAGGTCTTTATGCTCCCGGCTGCCTGCTCTTATGAGAAGGAGGGAAGCGTCACCAACAGCGGCCGCTGGATGCAGTGGAGATACAAGGCAATTGACCCTCCGGAAGATGCCAAGAATGACCTATCGATCATAAACAAAATCATGGTCAAAGTCAGAGAGCTCTACGCTGCAGAGGGTGGTCCTCTCAGCGAGGCTATAGCTGCCGTGGATTGGAACTACGGCGACGATCCCGATCCCAGAGAGGTGGCCAAAGAGGTCAATGGCTACGACCTGACTACCGGCAAGCTGATGGCCAGCTTTGGTGCTCTTAAGGATGACGGCACTACCTCATCGGGCAACTGGCTATACTGTAATAGCGTCGTGGATCCCGACCTTGAGCCTGACGCCCCCATTCCTGGCAACCGTGCCAGCCGCCGCGACCCGACACCGGGACCGTTCGATATTGGCCTTCATCCCAAGTGGGCCTGGTGCTGGCCTGTGAACCGGCGCATCATCTATAACCGGGCCTCAGTGGATTTAGATGGGGTTCCTTGGGACAAAGAGCAACCCGTAATTTGGTGGCAGGAGGGCAAATGGGTCGGTGATGTGCCCGATGGTGGTGCAGCGCCGATGAACCAGGATGGCTACAATGCTTTCATCATGAAGCCGGAAGGGGTGGCCAACATATTCGGCAGGGGGCGGGCTGATGGTCCGCTGCCCGAGCACTACGAGCCGTGGGAAAGCCCTGTGGCAAACATTATGTCCAAACAGCATAACGACCCGGCGTTCAAGATCTGGGCCTCTGAGCTGGATAAAAAGGGTACAGCGGATGATTACCCCATCGTGGCTACCACCTATCGTGTGGTGGAGCACTGGCAGGCGGGGCAAATGACCCGCAACCTGCCCTGGATCGTCGAGCTTCAGCCGGAGATGTTTGTCGAGATAAGCGAGGAGCTGGCAAATGAGAAAGGGATTACCAATGGAGGCAAGGCCATTATAGAGACAGCACGGGGTCAGATCGAAGCGATAGCCCTGGTGACCAAGCGCTTCCAGCCCTTTCAGTTGAATGGTAAAAAAGTTCACCAGGTCGGAATGCCTTGGCACTGGGGATATTCCGGGCTCTCTAGGGGTGACAGCGCTAACGTGCTCACCCCGCACGTAGGTGATGCCAATACTATGATCCCGGAATTCAAGGCATTCCTGTGTAATATAAAGAAGGCATAGCTGAAACGGAAGGAGGAACATGGCTGACAAAGCGATTCTATACGATGCGAGTAAATGTATGGCATGCCGCGGCTGCCAGGTGGCCTGCAAGCAGTGGAATGACCTTCACGGTGTATCGACTACCAACCGGGGAACGTATGAGAACCCCCCTGACCTTTCCTGGGATACCTGGATAAAGATGGAGTTTCGTGAGGTTGGAAATAACGGGAATCTTCGCTGGCTATTCACCAGGCGTAGCTGTATGCACTGCACCGATGCCGCCTGTGTTACCGTCTGTCCCACCAAGGCCCTCTATTACCATGAGATGGGATTTGTCGCCTACGATAAGGGTAAATGCAGCGGCTGCGGCTACTGCGTGGAGGCCTGCCCCTTCGATGTACCGCGTAGCGGGAGCGGGGCTATAACCGGCATACGCACGGCAAACAAGTGCACCCTCTGCCAGGACCGTGTTACCAATGATATGGAGCCGGCTTGTGTCAAGACCTGTCCCACGGGGGCACTGCAATATGGCGACAGGGAAGCGCTGCTATTGGAAGGTAAGGCGAGGGTAGCCAGTCTCGGTGGCAATGCCACCCTCTATGGAGAGGAGGAGCTGGGCGGGCTGCATGTACTGTATGTCCTTGATGACTCGCCAGATGTTTATGGTCTCCCGTTGGATCCGAAGGTGCCTGCTACCTCCACTGTCTGGCAGGACGTTCTTCAGCCTATAGGTTGGGGCGTGGCCGGACTCGCCGCACTAGGGCTGGGTTTCAACTACGTTATCGCCAAGAGGAAGATAGAGATCGAAAGCGAGGGCAAGTGATATGACAACGGCCAAAGGCAAAGCGAAATCGACCCCCATTAGCCACTCTTTATTCGGGGCTCCGCCAGCGCCGGGGGAGGAGGTGGTAGAGCGTTATTCCAGGCCGGTTCGCATACTCCACTGGGTGAACGCGTTTACCTGGATAGTGCTGTTCATTACCGGGCTATTCTTCTTTGTGCCCCAGTTTGGAGCTGCTGCATCCGGTGGGGTGAGCGGGCTCCTTCACCGCATCGCCGCAGTGATCATGGTAGGCTGGGCTGTCATATATTTCTTTGGTAGTCCCAAAGCTGCGCTCAGAGGGATAGGGGAGGCTTTCAAATGGGGGGCGGGTGATATCAAGTGGCTGCAGGCAGCCCCTTCCTACTACTTCTTCGGCGATGAGAAAAGTATGCCGCCGCAGGAGCACATGAACACCGGACAGAAGCTATGGTGGTTGATGGTTCTTAGTGCAGGTGCGTTGATGATTATCACGGGGGCATTGATGTGGTTCTTCAAAGGCATCATCTCCGCAGATGCCTTTTTATGGAGTGCCTTTTTCCATGATGTTGGTTTCATCGCCTTGCTGAGCTTCGCCTTTCTTCACGTTTACCTGTCTGCTTTACATCCCAAGATGCGCGGTATCTTCTGGTCGATGTGGAGGGGGACGGTCTCTGCCAGATACGCCGAGTCGCACCACAAGAAGTGGTATGATAAGGTAAAAAAGGGGTCATAATTCGGCGCTTTTTAGGCTAAGGACAAACCAAATATAACGTAATAAAAGACTCAATCGGTATAGGCGGTTGAGTCTTTTTATTCCTCCTATTGGAACGCGCGACATGCCCTTGAAAGGTATGGTCGAATCGTGGTATGATAAAGAGCTATATGAGTGGAGAAATCGATAGTAAAATACTGAATAAACTTGATGAATGGGAGAAGGATTCACCACCTGGCCCCATAGAACTCTATATCCGGTTGATGCGTATTCAGACCGAAGCCAAATCGCAGATAACGGTCCAAAAGTCACAACTGTCTCCTGATATTATCGCTGAGCGGACGAGCCTACATGCTCCATTACTGACCTTCGACGACCTGGATCTGGACTGGTCCAAAGTGGAAAACCTATTCAGGGAAGCGCTCTTGGTAATCAGCGAGCACTTTGATTCGGTGGATCCACAGAGCGAAATTCCCTTGGAAGATACTGCCAGGGCATGGTATGAAGGGAAGCCATTGCCGAAGCTGGGAATAGATAAGGATACGTTGTATGTAGCCCTTCATACTGCTCTGAAGCCCTTTTTAACTGCACACGCGAGTGTGTTATTACAGGAAGTTAACCAGAAGGGGTGGCGGCGAGGACATTGTCCTATATGTGGTGGTAGGCCGAACTTTGCCTTCCTCTCTAAAGAGCAGGAAGGGGCCAGGTGGTTAATCTGCGCTCGCTGTGATGCCGAATGGCTGTTCCAGCGGTTGAAGTGTCCCTTCTGCGGTATCGAGGAGCAGAAGAGCTTGGCTTACTTTACCGATGATAAGGGAAAATATCGGGTCTATACTTGTGAACGATGTAAGAGCTATCTTAAGGCCATTGATCTGCGCCAGGCAGCATCCGAGGTACTGCTGCCTTTGGAATGGGTAGCTACACTGGATTTAGATAGACAGGCGTGCGAGTTGGGATATAGCGCTGGGGATTTAACCCTGGCATGAAATAGCAAGAGGGGCCGCAAAAGGCTCTGGAGGAGGGGAGTATGCCACTGCATGGATGGGAGTTCCTTATCGTAGTGGTGGTCGTGTTAATCGTCTTTGGGGTGGGGAAGCTGCCACAGACGTTGGGCTCTCTTGGCAAGGGCGTCCGTAGCTTCCGTAAGGCGTCGGCAGGCGAGGATGTGGACACGGAATCTATGGAGTCTAAGTCCAAGAAGGAAGAGCCCACCAAAGATACCGCCAGCGAAGAGAAAAGTTAGCCTCTGGTATAACCTCATAGCCTCTTCTCCTCAAGAGTTGAGAGGAAATGACGTCCCTTCTCTGCAGGGATTGGCTAAGCGGGTGGTAATGGATGGTTGATGGCTTCTTAGGTATAGGTTTCTGGGAGATACTTCTAGTATTTGTTGTCATCATAGCGATATTGGGTCCGAGAAGGCTGCCTGAGATCGCTGGCAGACTGGGAACGTTGCTTCGCCGGCTGAAGATGGCTTCCCATGATCTGACATCGGCGCTGACCAAGGAAGTGGAGGGCACCCCTTTAAAAAAGGATGACAATCCCCTGGATTCCCTGAAAAAGGCGGCCATTGATCTTAAATCATCGCTGACTAAAGAAGTAGATGATGCCCCTACTAAGGAAGATGAGACTCCACAGGGCGAGGCGGAGGAACCGAAGACACAGGCATAGCACGGTTGCTGGCCAATGAGACGCCGCACGGCCGATGGAAGAAGAGAAAAAACTCACAGTTTTAAGCCATCTGGATGAAGTGCGGGGGCGCCTGTTCAAGTCCTTAATAGCTGTCGTCATATGCATCGTTATTTGTTTCCCCTTAGCACGGTATATCTACCCCATCTTAATGACTCCCCTCCCCGGCATTGAGCTTTATTACACCGAGGTAACCGGGTTAATAGGGAGTTACATGAAAGTCAGCCTCTATGGCGGCCTCGTCCTCGCAGGGCCTTTTCTGCTCTACCAGCTCATAATGTTCATTAAGCCAGCGCTTACTCGAAGAGAGAAAGGGTATTTTTATACGCTGTTGCCCGGAGTGCTTATTCTTTTCTTCGTGGGGGTCATGTTTAGCTACTTCGTACTCCTGCCACCGGCGCTAAATTTTCTATACTACTCGTTTCCAAGTTATGTCGGTGGTGAGATACAGCCGTTGTGGACAGTGGATAATTACGTTTCCATAGTCACCAGACTCATCTTCTGGATCGGCGTGGTGTTCGAAATACCAATACTAATGTTCTTCTTAAGCAAGATCGGTGTGATTAGCCCAGGGTGGATCCGCAGGAAGTGGAGGTATGCTGTTGTCATTGCTTTTATCCTCGGTGGTATTATTACCCCCACCTTCGACCCGCTCAATCAGACCCTTGTTGCTGGCCCCATCATCCTCCTCTATGGGCTTGGCTACTTGCTAGCAAAGCTGGCCCGAGCAGGTAGTAAGAGGGCAGCGACTGAAACGACCTAGAGGATAGCGAGACTGAGGGCAGATTAGAGTGAGACTCTAACGTAACCGAACCTTCCCAGTTAATATCCATCGCTATCAACCGTATAATACATATGCCTCATCAGAAAGAAAGGCTATACTCTCGTTCGGGCAGATAAATGACACCCTGGACAATCTCCGTGGCACCCTGGCCCCTTCTATTTCTGTCATACTGAGGGAGCAAAGCTACCGAGAAACCTATCCAATCAGGCGGAGGTCTAGATTCCTCGCCTCGCTCAGCATTATCGGTGGATGAGTCATAATTTATCTAATGTACTGGAGGAGCACAGGCCATTGACCCAATCCTTGAGGTCAGTTATCATTAGGCTACGCCCATCAAAGGAGCATCACTGGTGCCTCATACTGACCTAGTTTTACTTCACCCACCCAGCGTCTATGACTTTCGCCAGAAGACGATCCTCTTTGGTCCAACAAGTGACCTCATCCCCTCCTCCCCTATTTTCGAGCTCTATCCTATAGGCTTTACCAGCATTGCGGAGTATCTGGAGCGTGCCGGTTACCGGGTGCGCATCGTCAACCTGGCGGTTCGCATGCTCCTAAGCCCCAAATTCGATGCGGAGAAGTTGGTAAAGAGCCTGAACGCAACCGTGTTCGGCATCGACCTCCACTGGCTGCTCCATGCCCATGGCGCCATCGAGATAAGCCGGATGGTGAAAAGGCACCACCCGGAGGCCAAACTGATACTCGGTGGGCTCTCTGCCTCCTACTATCACCGGGAGCTTCTCGATTACCCCGAGATCGATTATGTGCTCCGCGGCGACTCCACCGAGGAGCCATTTCGCCAGTTAATGGAGTGCATCATAGGTAACAGAGAACCGACCGCAGTGCCCAATCTTTCCTGGCGGGATAATGGCGGGGAGGTGCACCACAACCCCCTGTCACATGTACCCGATGATCTCAGTGATGTATTTGTTAACCACTACGACCATACTGTGCGCTCGGTAGTCCGCTACCGTGACCTGTCCAGTTACCTCCCCTACCGGCGCTGGCTACGCTATCCCATTACCGCAGTGCTTACCTGTCGGGGCTGCACCCACAACTGTCTTATCTGTGGCGGCTCTGCTGCTGCCTTCCGCCAGTGCTACAACCGGGAGCGTCCCGCCTTCCGCACCCCGGAGGCGGTGGTCCATGATGTAAAGCGCATCGGGCGCTTGAGCAACGGCCCCATATTCATCCTGGGGGACATCCTCCAGGCGGGTGAGGACTATGCCTACCAACTTCTCGAACTTCTAAGTCGCGAGCGGGCGAAAAACCAGCTTATCCTGGAGCTCTTCGGCCCCGCTCCGCCGGAGCTGCTAAAAAAGATGGGAGAAGCCTGCCCCGGCTTCTGCCTGGAGATCTCCCCGGAGTCCCATGACCCCGAAATAAGAAAGGCCTGTGGGCGGGACTATTCCACCGATGCCCTGGAGGCTACCGTTGAGTCTGCCCTGGCGGCGGGATGCAGCCGAATGGACATCTTCTTCATGTTTGGCTTGCCCAGGCAGACCCCGCAATCGGTAATGGATACCGTGGACTACTGTGGCCATTTAATGGATAAATTCCGAGATAAGCGAGTCTTCACGTTCACGGCACCACTAGCTCCCTTCCTCGACCCGGGGAGCCTCGCCTTCGAGAACCCGGAGCGCTATGGCTATCGCCTGCTGATGCGGAGCCTGGAGGAGCATCGCCAGGCGCTGGAAGCGCCTAGCTGGAAGTATCACCTGAATTACGAAACGGAGTGGATGAGCCGCGAGCAGCTCGTTACCAGTGCCTACAGGGCGGAGCTTGAACTTAACAGCCTCAAGGCAAGGTATGGCATTATCTCAAAGGGGATGGCTGAAGCGACAGCGCAGCGTCTCTACACTGCTCGTGAGATGCTGGATCGCATTGACGAGATAGTTGATTCTGGTCGAGAAGAGCAGTTAGCACAGATCAAGGGCACGGTGGACCTGGTAAATATGTCGCGGGCTGGCGGTAAGCGGGAGCTTGAACTGCCCACCACACCCATCAAAATAAGGTTGCCGAGCACCGTCTGGTCTCTGATAAGGGGATGGTAGCCCTTATTGATCTCATTACAAGCAGGGGGTTAGGATAGGGAACGGCTTTTTACCAGTTTCGGAGTGAATAATGACCAAGCTAAAGCACCTGTTCCAGCCGGTAACGATAGGCAGCCTGGAGTTGAAGAACCGGATAGTGATGACCTGTGCCAATGCCAGCGGCGGCGGCGGAGAGCACGTGCTGAGGTACTACGCCGAGCGTGCCGAGGGCGGCACCGGGCTACTCATCGTCGGCGGCATGTACACCTACGACACGGGGACGGGGAATACGTTCTACGGCGGGCGCAGGGACGTGACCGAAGAGGAGGCGCGGGCCATCCGCGAGTTCGCTCTCTACGGCGAGGAGCTCCTCCCCGGGCTGCGCGAGTTCACTAAAACGATGCACGAGGCCGGGGCTAGGGTCGCAGCGCAACTGCTGATGACCTACGAGTGGAAGCGGGACTGGAAGACGAACAAGGAGGGGCCAACCGAGCTAGTCAGTGCCTCCGACGGGTATGTGCCCGCCCGCCTCGGTGAGGCTAGGGGCATAAGCGCTGAGGAGATACACCAGATAGTGGAGGAGTACGGCGACGCCGCCCGCATAGCCAGAGAGGCCGGTTTCGACGCTATCGAGATACACGCCGGCATCGGCTACTTCCTCAACCAGTTCCTCTCGCCGCACTCCAACAAACGCACCGACGAGTACGGCGGGCCGGTGGAGAACCGCATGCGCATGCTGCTGGAGATAGTGGAGATCTGCCAGCAGAAGGCGGGCAGGGACTACCCCATCATCGCCCGCATCTCTGCCGAGGACTTCGTGGAGGGCGGCAATACGCTGGAGGATACCAAGCCGATAGCCATAGCACTGGAGAGGGCCAGCATCGTGGCTATCGATGTAGAGACAGGATGGCACGAGTCCCCGGTGCCCATGATCCAGCAGTGGGTGAAGCCTGGGGCCTTTGTTTACCTGGCAGAGGAGATCAAGAAGGTGGTAAGTATACCGGTGATGACCGCCTACCGTATATGGGACCCGGTTATGGCGGATAGGATCATCGCCGAGGGGAGGGCTGACCTCATCGGCATGGCGCGAGCCCTCATAGCTGATCCTGAGCTGCCAAATAAGGCTAGGGAGGGGAGGTTTGAGGATATCAATTACTGCATAGCCTGCTGCCGTTGCCTGGATACCGCTATTGGGGGTGAATGCCCATCATGCGCCGTCAACGCCAGGGTAGGGAGGGAGGCGGTCTATAAAATTGAACCTGCCTCCGATAGCAAGGAAGTGCTAGTAATCGGTGGCGGGCCAGCAGGCATGGAGGCAGCCAGGGTGGCGGCGCTGCGGGGCCACAGAGTGACGCTTTGCGACCGGGGTCGAAGACTCGGTGGGTCGCTGTTGCTGGCCAGCATCATGAATCCGGAGCTACCAAAGTTCCTCAAATACCAGACGCGCCAGGTGCTAAAGCTCCCTGTAGAGATAAGGCTAAATGGGGAGGTGGATGCATCCTTTTTAGAGAGGATGAAACCGGGTGAGGTCATCGTAGCAACGGGAGGCCAATCCCCCCCCTTCGAAATACCGGGTATCCATCGGGATAATGTACTCCTCGGTCACGACATGCTCGAGGCTACGATACGTCCTCCACGGAAAGGTGGCACTCGGCGACGGCTCCTTTGGCGCCTGGGTTCCCTGGCGCTAAGATATCTGTATCAGCCAGCGCTTATCAGATGGGGACTGAGGTTCGGCTTCCCCTTTAGAGAGAGGGTAGCCATCATTGGTGGAGGGTTTGCTGGCTGTGAACTGGCGGACGTGCTGGCGGAGAGGGGAAAGAAGGTAACCATTTTAGAGCAATCTCACCGTATAGGTTACGATATAGGGATTACCACCAGATGGGTGGTTAGGATGAGACTGTGGAACTTCGGCGTTAGAATGGAGAGGGATGTCAGGGTGGTGGAGATAACTGAAAGGGGTGTAAGAGCTATAGTGGCTGATTCCGAGACGTTCTTTGAAGCGGATACGGTGGCGCTGACTATGCCCCTGGCAGCAGACGATAAACTTGCACGGGAGCTGGAAGAGGCAGGATGGCATGTTCATAGCATCGGTGATTGTGCTGAACCGGGCAGAATCATGGAGGCTATGGCGGCTGGATTCCGCGCTGGCTTCGAGATCTAAGCACGAGACTGCTAGATTAATTAGCAAGAGGGGAGGATATAATGACCGAGCTAAAGAGTCTATTTCAGCCGATTAAAGTAGCGGGACTGGAACTGAAAAACCGTATAGTGTTCCTGGCAGCCGATACCGGCTACGGTGATGATGATATGGTTACCGACCGTCAGAAGGATTACTACGCGGCGAGGGCCCGGGGTGGAACGGGGCTCTTAACTACGGGTCTGATTTTACCCTCCAGTATGGGTAGGCCCATTCCCGGCCGGATGGGGATTTACCACGATAGGTTCATCCCCGGGCTTCGCCAGCTTGTAGATGTGGTGCATGACGGGGGGGCCAAGATTGCTATCCAGATAAGCCTCCAGTATTTTTGGGCCAAGGGAGAGGGCGCTCCACTGGAAGAGGTCGCACCTTCGGAGGTCTCCACCCGCCGTGGCTCTCAACCGAGGGCACTCAGTGTAGAGGAGATTCACCAGATCATCGGGGAGTACAGCGAGGGGGTGCGCCGGGCACGGGAGGCAGGCTTCGATGCAGTGGAGCTTCACTGCGGCATCGGATATATGATAAGCCGCTTTATATCCTCTTGCACCAACAAACGCACCGACCAATATGGAGGATCTCTGGAGAACAGGATGAGGTTTCCCCTCGAAATCATCGAATCATCTAAGAGAAAGGCAGGCAGCGATTACCCCCTGATATGTAGAATCTCCGCAGATGAGTTTATGGAAGGGGGGCATAAACTGGAGGATACTAAAAGGCTTATTCCTATACTGGAGGGGGCGGGGGTTCATTGTCTAAATGTAGGTGCGGGGTGGCATGAATGCCGCACGCCTCTGGTTCATATGTCAGTACCGCGGGGAGGCTTCGTCTATCTCGCCGAGGAAGTTAAAAAGGTGGCGAAGGTCCCGGTAGTCGCTGCCTACCGGATCAATGACCCTATCCTGGCAGATAGTATAATCGCCGAGGGGAGCGCCGATCTCGTTGGCATGGGTCGCGCGCTCATCGCGGACCCGGAGCTTCCCAATAAGGCCAGGGAGGGGAGGCTTGATGAGATCAGACCATGTATTGCCTGCGGGCACTGTTTGGACGTGGTCATGTTGGGCGCACCGCTCGCATGCGCGGTGAACCCCCAGGTCGGCAAGGAGGCGGAGCGCGCCACCGCTCCAGCGAAAAAGCCGAAGAAGGTGTTTGTCATTGGAGGTGGGCCTGCGGGAATGGAGGCTGCAGCGGGGGCGGCAGGACGTGGACACGAGGTCACCCTCTTTGAAAAGATGGACCGGCTGGGAGGAAACCTTCTCTTTGCTGCGGCCCCTTCGTATAAATGGGAGATCAATAGTCTTACCAACTATCTGGAAACGCGGCTAAAAAGAAGCGGTGCCCAGATCAGGCTTAACCAGGAAATGAGCGAGAAGGCCATTGCCGAGGGCAAGCCGGAGGTGGTCATTGTCGCTACAGGGGCCACGGCGCTCATACCCGATATACCCGGTGTGAACCAGGGAAATGTGGTTACCGCTCTGGAGGTCCTTGGAGGTGAGAGGGAGGTTGGGGCGCAGGTGGTTATTGTTGGTGGCGGGATGATTGGCTGTGAAGCTGCCGAATATCTTGCCGATAGGGGCAAAAAGGTAACCATTATAGAGATGCTCGAGCGAATAGGGGCCGATATAGGGATGACCACCAGGTGGGTTATTATGCAGCGGCTGAGAAACGCTGGAATCAACATGGAGACCAGGGCGAAGGTGGAGGAGATCACCGATCAAGGGGTGGTGGCTGGACGGGGCGATTCCCGGGAATTTTTCTCTGCGGATAGCGTGGTGCTTGCAGTTGGACTTTTACCCCAAGACGAGCTTGCCTCGAGGCTGAAAGGGATGGTCACTGAGTGCTACACTATAGGGGACTGCAACCAGGCTCAGAGAATTATCCAGGCAATCGATGACGGATACCGTATCTCCAGAGAGATATAAAGACCTTAAAGGGATGCGGGGCGCCTTATTGGCAGAGCGACATACACATTAGGTAATTAGCTACCACCGAAAAGTTCAAAATATGCTCATCGATCTGCATACTCATACCCTACCCCTATCTGATGACAGCGAGCTGACACCAGATGAGCTGGTCGCGCACGCAAAGAGCGCCGGGCTGGATGCCATATGCCTCACCGAGCATGACGCTTTCTGGAACGATGATGACATCGCTGCATTGTGCCGTAGACACCATTTCCTCGTCCTGCCCGGAGTGGAGATAAACACCGAGGAGGAGCACCTGCTTGTATTCGGGCTCAAAAAATGGATACTCGGCATGACCCGTGCCGCCTTTGTCAGGGGGCTGGTGGATGAGGTGGGTGGTGTGGTGATCGTGGCACACCCCTTCCGCCGCAAGATACTGAGAGGTGAATACACAGAAGATGAACGATACTATAGAGAGCTAAACCGCGCCGTTGAAAACCCCCTTTACCGGATGGTGGATGCAGTAGAGGTATTCAACGCCCGCGGTTTGGAGAGGGAGAATGCCTTCTCCAGAGATCTAGCCGATCGGCTAGATCTAAGGGGCGTAGCCGGTAGCGATTCCCATGAGGTCAAAGAGATCGGTCGCGCCGCAACCTTTTTCGAGAGGGAAGTTAGCAACCTTCAAGAGCTAATAGCCGAGCTCAAAGCGGGGAGATTCAGGGTGGCAGATACCGCAGAAATCAGGGAGAATCTCAACCGCCAGCTGGCTGAGCGCTAAGCCCAAAAACGGGCAGGCCGGCGGCGAGATCAGGCGCATAACTCGGTGATGAGGATGTCCAGGGCCAGCTCGCCCCTCCATAATCCCCTCTTAATGGATAGGTCTGTCTCCAGGAGCTTGCGGTAGATCTGCTCCAGACGCCCCATTGAGTAGCGCTGGCCCTGTTCTAGTGCCTTTTTCAGGACGTAGTCCGATTTGAGCTCCAACCGTGCCTTGATCTCTGCAGTGGAAATACCCTGCTGGCTAAGCTCCTTCGCCTGAACCAATAGGCGAAGCTGCCTGGTGATCATGACCAGAAGGTAGGGCGCGGTGTCCCCTTCCCGAAGCAACTGGTGTAACAGCAGCGCCGCTCTTGCTGCCTTCGCCTCGATAAGGGCATCAACCATTGCGAAAACGCTGGCCTCCCGAGAGTAGCTTACCACCTCATTCACATCATCCTCATCGATGCGTCGCCCTGCGGTATAAAGGAGCAATTTTTCAAGCTCGCTGGCCAGCACCCACAGGTTCTCACCTACCAGTGAGGCAAGCATCCTCACCGCATCAGGGGAGATACTGCCCTCCCCTTCTTTGACTCGTCTCCTGATCCACCCCTCAAGTGCTGCCCCCCTGAGCAATGGATACTCCTTCACCGTGGCTAATGGTGATAGCCCCTTGAGCAGCGTGTTATCCTTTTTTATCGGCCCATCCGCCAGGATGAGAACTGTGCTGGGCGGCATGTCGCCAACCCTTTTCTTAAGTTCACCCCACTCCTTTGTCAGCCCTTTTTTGGGTCCTGCCCTATTACCCTCAAAGTGCGTTAGCAATCCCTCAATAACAACCAGACGGTGTGGGCCCATAAAGGGCAGTGCTGTACAGGCGTCCATAAGCTGACCCAAGCTCACCTGTTTCCCCTCAAAAACCGTGATATTGGATGACAGGGACTCCCGATCGCCCAGTCCGTCCTTAATTCGCTCCAGTTCCTCCCGAAGCGAGAAATCGTCGGGACCGAAAAGTATATAGAGCATTTTCACCCCCTATTTTAGCGCATCCCCCGACACCAGGCTAGACTCTCGGCATGGCGAAAAGAGGAGTCCAGAGGGGTCTCCCCGAGGCCGAAGCGTCGGCCGACCTGTCGGCCTATATCGGGGCAGAAATACATCTGGGTAAGTTATCAAGAATATGCTATGATAGCCGTGGTTAGAACCTAAGCCAGACAGCTTTAAAAACGAAATAAACGACCCGAAGTTACGCCAACGATCGTAGAAGAGCAAAAAGGCGACTGGGATCCGAACCAACAACTGCAAGGGCCGAAGAAATGGAGATCGGGATTATCGGGCTGCCCAAGAGCGGCAAGACCACCCTTTTCAATGCCCTCACCGCGGGAAATGCGGATATTGGTATCTATACCGCGGCAGGACCGAATGTTAGGGTGGCCAAGGTGCCCGACCCGCGGCTTGAGGCGCTAAACGAGATGTTTCAGCCCAAGCGGAAAATACCTGCCGAGGTAAAATATATCGATGTCGCTGCACCCACCAAACGGGAACTGGGCAGCGAGCTCCTCGCCCATCTAAGCCAGGCGGATGGCCTACTCCATGTGGTGCGTGCCTTCGAGGATGAGAAGGTACCCCATAGCGAAAGCAGCATCGACCCGGAGAGAGACGTAAAGATGGTGGAACTGGAGCTTACTCTCTCCGACCTCTCTATCCTGGAGAAGAGATTGCAGAAAATAGAGGCTTCCCTAAAGGGGGCGAAGCCCCACGAGCGCGATTCTTTTTCCAGGGAGCAAGCACTGCTTGGAAGGCTCAAGAGTGCTCTGGATGGCGAAGTGCCCATCCGGAAGCAGGAGCTGAGTGAAGAGGAGAAAAAAACAATATCCGGCTATCAGTTCCTGAGCGCCAAACCGCTGCTTGTGGTGTTTAACATCGGGGAGGAAAGGCTGCCCCAGGCAGGCTCCTTGGAGGACGAGTGGCGTAAAAAATACCATCGCCCGCATCTGGAGGTTGCCGCCCTCTGCGGCAAGCTGGAGATGGAGCTAACGCAGCTTGATGAAGCCGATGCCCGGGAGTTCCGCTCCGATATGGGTATCTCGGAGACGGCGCTAAATCGGATGATCGGGCTCTCCTACCAGCTTTTGGGGTTGCTCTCCTTCTTTACCGTGCTATCCGACGAGGTTAAAGCATGGACCATCAGCCGAGATACCACTGCTGTGCAGGCGGCGGGCAAGATTCATTCGGACATGGAGCGGGGCTTCATCAGGGCTGAGGTAATTGGCTATGAGGACCTGGTGAAGTGCGGCAGCATCGCCGAGGGTAGGAAGAAGGGGCTGCTCCACACCGAAGGGAAGACCTACATCGTCAAAGACGGGGATGTCATCACCTTCCTGTTCAATATCTGAGCGATCACCTTCACTACCACCTTAGCTACAAAAAGAGTACCAGTCACTTTGTGACAGGCGTATACAGATTCATTGTTGCACAATATGACGAAATGTGTCCTTTAAAATTCACTTCTATGATTTAAGAGGAACCGCTGTCTGTCAGGTATTGTACATTTTGGGTAAGCTGTCCTGAGCTATGCTTATCAGGCCGCATACCATTATCTGTGTAGTTGCATTTGACAAACCTTGGGAAGGCCGATAAAGTACGTTTATTAGAGGTTTTGATGCTAGCTCTATTGGGTGCATTTGGACAGGAGATAGCAGAACTGCGGCGGCGGATGGTCATCCAGGAAGTCGTTGCCGAGCCGCATTGTAAGCTGTACCGTGGCAAATTCGAAAACAGGGACACCCTGCTGGTAAAAACCGGCATGGGTAAGGAACGAGCCGAGAGCGCAACGAAGTTCATTCTGGAGCGCTATCCTGTTGCTGCAATAATCTCTCTAGGCTTTGCAGGGGCACTGGCCCCAGAGCTAAGGATTGGCGATGTTGTCATATGCTCAACGCTGTATTGTGACTCCAGAGCAGAAGTATACGCTTCTGATGCCCATCTGCTTTCTCTGGCATCGCAAGGGCCAGAGGGCATTGCGACTAGGTCTTGTCTTGGCAGCAGTGTTACAACGTTGCACCTGGAAGCCAGTTCCCAAAAGATGCATAAGTTGAGGGAAACCTTCCATGCGCATATTGTAGATAACGAAAGCTACTGGATCGCCAGAATTGCCTCAGCCAGCAAGATTCCTTTCATAGTTATCCACTCCATTTCTGATGATATGCAGCATAGTGTGCAGCCATTCGACCAGATTCTGACTGCGGATGGCGAATTGCTCTGGAAAAAGGCAGTCCGTTGTTTCCTTTCGCATCCCTGGTATCTCATGAACGTGTTTACCCTCTTCAGAAACACGCGGCTGGCTAAGAGAAACACCGCCACTTTTATCAGTCACCTGGTGACTAAAATTTGAAACAAACGGAGATACCTCGGATAAGCTTTCCTTCACCGGGATACTTCTTCCTCGACGGGACGGGGATGCCGGCAACCGTTAGCCAGACCTCATTGGCACACTGAGCGAGCATTTGGTTTGCCAGACCCAGGATGTCCCGAATTAGAGGTGATAACGAAATAGGAAGCGGAAGTCTCCGTGAAGCCGATTAGCTTCACCGGAGGATGCTGGAATCGAGGTAATTTGTTGGTGGATCGGCTCATGTCAACTGATACCTCGGGTAATCAATTCTACGAGGAGGAAAGTCCATGATAGGTAATAAAGAGAGATATGCAGTCGTGACAGGAGCTTCCAGTGGAATCGGTTACGAGCTGGCCAAGCTTCTAGCTAAGGATGGTAAAAACATCGTTGTACTAGCAAGGAGGCAGGACAAACTTGAGGCATTGAAGATGGAGATCGAGAGCAAATATGGAACGATGGTGAGGGTCTTGCCCAAGGACTTATCTGACCCCAAAGCACCACCAGAGATATTCTCTGAACTTGAGAAGGAACATATCAATGTGGATGTGCTTGTCAACAATGCAGGTTTTGGTGTTTACGGCAAATTCTCCGAAACAGAATTGCAGAAAGAGCTTGAAATGGTTCAGGTTAACCTTGTTTCATTGATACATTTGACTAAATTGTTTCTCAAAGGGATGATGAGGAACAAGTCAGGTTATATATTGAATGTAGCTTCTCTATGTGCCTTTACGCCAGTTCCGCTGGAATCTGTTTACTGTGGCACTAAAGCTGGCATCCTGCATTTCTCGGAAGCCCTGGCAAACGAACTGAAAGGAACCGGTGTCAGCGTTACCAGTCTTTGCATTGGTCTGGCAGAGACTGGATTCCACAAGAGGGCAAAAATGGAAGACACCAAGGTGGCAAAGCGAAAGATGATGGATGCAGCTACAGTCGCTCAGGACGCTCTTAATGCTCTAAAGAAGGGGAAGGTTATCACCGTCCCTGGTTTGCAGTATAAAGTGTGGCCATTGTTTGCCAGGGTTCTTCCCAGGAATCTGCTTACAAGGATCATGAGGACGCAACACGAGCGTGCATGAGAGGGTTCTTAGAACGACATGGCCTTGTTTTCGACTATAGCCGGTGCTCTGTGTCGTCCCTGACCCCAGGCGAGGAGAAGGCATGGACCATCCACCGAGATACCACTGCTGTGCAGGCAGCGGGGAAGATTCATTCGGACATGGAGCGGGGCTTCATCAGGGCCGAAGTAATTGGCTATGAGGACCTGGTGAGGTGCGGCAGCATCGCCGAGGGTAGGAAGAAGGGGCTGCTCCACACCGAAGGGAAGAGCTACATCGTCGAAGACGTGGATGTCATCACCTTCCTGTTCAATATCTGAGCGATCACCTTCGCTACTTGTTCGGGTAAGCCATTACAGGCTTGCTCCCTAATGCACCACACATTCTAGAGAATTGTAAAATCTCATTCCGAAGAATTACTTCCCCTGTTGGGCCAGCACCTGATCCAACAAAATGGCTAATTGTTGGCTCATGATGAAAGTTGCCAGAGCAGAACGGGTAAACGCAGAGAATCACGAGTACCTAGATACCAGCATTCATTAGGCAGCTTTCTAAAAGTAGACGCTCTTCTCCCGGGATACTCCGAGACCGCATTCCTAGTGATCCCGCAGATACGTATCTAAAAGTGCACGATTCCAATATAAGCAGTAAAATAGTCTGAAGAATATTTGGAAAAGCTAGAACCAAGTCAAAGCATGAATTGGAATGGGAGCAGGCGAAACGAAGAATATAGGACGAATGGCTTTGCCTGGTCGGTCATATCTGCGTTTCAGTTACTTGAGTCAGGTCAGTCACAGCGTAGAATACACGCTATGATTTCTAGCTCTATTCAGATTTGGAACTATATAGTTGCAGTTGACAGTCAACTACATATCAGGTAATATAATGGTAGCTTCGTAAAGTCAAGAAGGAGAACTAATATGACATTTGGCGAACGATTGAGAGCGCTGAGAAAAGAGAAAAGGATGACTCAAAAAGAGTTGGCACAAATGGCTGGTATTGATTTCACATATCTGAGCAAAATAGAGACTGGCGTCATGGATCCGCCGAGGGCTAAGAATATTTTAGCTTTAGCAAAAGCACTAAATGTGGACGACGTAATTCGTGATGAACTATTCGGCCTAGCGAAAAAGATACCCTCTGAACTCCTGGACAAAGTCAACCCGGAAATGATAATGATGCTTCGATCTTTCCCGGGGGAGGTAGATAAGCCTGAAGATTGGCATAAAACCATCAAAGACGAAACATAGTGAGATTCTGTTGAGTATAAGTCGGTTCTATCGCACTGAAACGATCCAGAGACGTGCAAATGAGCTTTTAACCAAATACCAAACGCAGGATCAGGCTTTGACGCCACCTATTCCTGTAGAGCGCTTGGCAGAGGATGTTTTGGATTTCCAACTCCTTTGGAGTGATATAGCAGAGAAGGAGAATGAAACTATTCTGGCCGGATTGATCCCACGTAAACGAATGGTGGTATTCAATGAAAAGAGATTAACGGTCTTTGATGGGACACCTGGTCTCTATCGAACCGTTCTGGGTCATGAGATTGGCCATTGGGAGTTGCATGCGGACAAGGCACTGGTCAATCAGCTAGACATGCCGGGTATGGAAGAACAACCTCAGTTCTTATTCCGCAGTGAAAAGCAGAGCTGGGATGAGAGGAACGCCCATTCATTCATGAGCCATTTATTGGTGCCTCAGGAACTGTTAGATCCCCTTATACAGGGAGTTAAGACATTTGATTGGCCTTTTCTCTATCGGCTTCGAGATGTTTTCAACGTTACGATCAGTGTTATTAAGATCAGATTGGAAAGGATGGGGCTTCTATACGTCGACGAAGATGGGAAAATCCACCGGTCTCGTAGGGAATATGAAGGGCAGATGCGTATGATATAACTTTTTTACCCTCAAAGTTGCACTTGACATTCAATATCTAATATGCTACATTTTGGAGTATGGAGGTTGATATGGATAAGGGGAAATGTACTCCCGGCGTTTACCTCATCATTGGGAAAAGAGGAGTTCGTGTTGGGCAATCAGGTTGCATGGAAACGAGGATGCAAGCAGTTAAACGGGAGTTCGAGGGTTGCATAGGTAAACCCAAACACGTGCTACAAATTCCAGTCATTGGTCGAAAGGAGCGACTAGCTTTAGAGCATGATTTGATAAAAGCTTTAGACCCGAAATGTAATATCGCAGGGAGAAAGCGCGGCTATAAAAACCGATAATCAAGAAATGAATCGCACAGTCGATAATTCTATAAAGCTTAGAAGCCAATACTACGCGTGAGAAGTATGCAGAAGGCATACGTTAAGCTAACTGTGTGAGGTGTATTCGATGCAAATAAGTGGAAGGAACTATATGTCGTCACAACCATCGTTGGTGCTCTCCTTTCTCCCCGTGGAATTCGAGGGGAGCAGCAGTTTGTCTGTTGGGAATCTTACTTTTGAAAGTGCGGAACATTTACGCAGCCTGAGAGAGAATTACCAGCATACTCACATCTTTCATCGCTCTGGATCCAACATATTGTGTATTCCGCTTACTGACAGTGCTGAGCAGATAGGGAAGTCTACCATAATCTCCATAGAGGACCATAGAATTGCCGAGAGACTTATTCGCGAAGCTCTATTTAGTCACTTCCGAACCCAAATGTACGAGATTGTTCGCTTCAAACCCTTTACTCTTGTCGACAAGTCCCGGAATTTATTGTCTGAATGCTTGTCACAGGAACAGTTGCAACAAACTCGGGGCTTGGCCATCTATCCGAAATATGAGATTCATTCGCGGACAGTGTTCCCTCGCAGTCAAGAACCGCTTCCAGGGATAGCGATAGATGTGTACACAGCCTACCAAATAGAGCTTACGGCAAGTGAGCTGATATCTATGGGTCTCGACGGGTCTCGACGTCAAGGGGAGATATGTGGTTAGCACAGACAGGTTTAGGGGAAAGCTGCTCGGTCGAGTTGACAGCATATCAGGAGACAAGGCTATACTATCTGATCATGCAGGAAACCCCGAAATAGAGCTACATGCTTGTCGTCTGGAGGCGAGCAAGGAGAACTTTTCCTATTGTCTGCAATGTTCATTAGGTGATACCTATAAATCCATACAGACTAAGCTTGATGACCGTTTGTTTACCTTGCTGGGCGGCCAAGGTATGCTAGCCACTTTTGGAAACATACAAAAGCATCTCCAAGACTCCGGTCCATTTCAATGCGCAGTAAATCTAAGATTCAAGGTTGGGGATTTTCTTACGCCAACCTCCAATGGCACAATATCCTATCGCTGGTTACGTAGGCCAGACTTTGTCTTTGACCCCACCGGTACTAAGACCTATTCGTGGCATGACCCCGGACTAAATCAATTTGGCCCCTTTGACGCTGAATTTTTCACATCAAAGGAGCCTAAGGTAGTCGTCATCACCCCAGGAGATTTCCAAGGACAAGCAGAGAAGTTCGCCAAACAGTTGCGCGATGGGATTGCAAACAGTAAAGGCTTCGAGAAAGGGTTTGTACGCAAATATCACTTGAATGACTGCAAGATAGTTGTCCACCCTTTTGAACGCACGACAAACATATCCAGGTCATATCGCGAGGCTTGCCTTAACGCTCTTCAGAACGATTACGACCTTGCTCTTGTCGTCATAGAAGAGAGTTTTCATAAGCTTGATGGTGATGCTAATCCCTATTTGGTGTCGAAGGCGGTCTTTATGAACCATGGGGTGCCGGTGCAAGAAATAGAAATAGAAACAATGAGGAGTTCAACCTACCAACTACAATACATCTTAAATAACGTAGCTCTCGCTTGCTATTGCAAGCTCGGTGGAATTCCCTATGCCATCACAGCGTCACCAGTAGTAGCTCAGGAACTCGTCATTGGTCTCGGAAGTGCGATCATACGCAAGCAGAGACTTCAGGGTAGCGAGAGAGTAGTAGGCATCACTACTATTTTCAATGCAGATGGAACCTACCTGCTATCAAATGCGTCGAGAGAAGTAGCCTACGACGACTATATTGAAGAACTTCTTTCTAGTTTGCGCTCTTGCATAGAAGACATTAAACGCAGGAATGCCTGGCAGGATGGGGATCAGGTTCGTTTGGTCTTCCATGTTTTCAAACCAATGAAGAATCTGGAAGCCATTGCCATAAAGCGTTTCGTAGAGGAGATAGCAGGCCAGTATCAGGTTGAGTTCGCGTTTCTGACTTTCAGCCGGAATCACCCGCTCACAGTTCTTGATCGCAACCAAGCGGGAGTAGATGAACGGGTCCGTAAGAAAGGTGAACTAGTCCCAGAGCGGGGCTATGGTATCAATATCTCAGGAAACGAGATACTGTTAACGTTGACAGGTCCTAGACAGCTCAAGACAGCAACACAAGGCTGCCCGAAACCTATGGCACTCAGGTTACATAAAGAGTCAACTTTCCGTGATATTGACTATCTGGCACATCAGGCCTACAAATTCTCGTTTTTGTCGTGGAGAAGTTTCTTTCCAAACACATCTCCAGTTACCATATCATATTCTCAGCTCATTGCGCGCATGTTAGGAGAGTTGAGAGGCGTATCCAATTGGAATCCAGAAATCCTCCGTACTCGTTTAAGGACAAGTAGGTGGTTCCTATGAATGAAATAAGAACTCTTTTCTCCGAACAATTGTTGGCACTCGAAGCCAGAGTTAGATTGAGTAACAAGTTGGGAGATTTGGATGGCCTTTTTGCGTATTTCGTCTTAGGTGGAGCTTGCATCGGTGAATGGGAATGGCAGGTCAACTGTGCCGATGAGTCATGGATTCAGGATCACGAGTCAGGATTAGCTCGCGGAAATTATGGTTTTTTAGCCGCTTTAGGATATTCGCTTGCGGTCTCTGATCCAAAGGAGCACGAGTCTCATTTCGCCACCTTCATAGATGGAATGCATCATCTCCAGAAGCGAGAACTCTTTCCAATAGATGGAGTTTCGTTTCCGAACATTCCCCGGATTTTCCTCGGCCTGGCAGTAGGTGTTAAGGCAATCTCTGAAATATCTAAGCGTGAAGCTATGAGCAAATGGCTTTTAGAAGTTCTTGAACAGACAATGGCTCACCGGGCAATCACATCTCCGTGGGGGCTCATATATGGATACATCAAAAGCCTACTTGCAAATGAGCCTCAACGAATGGACCCTAAGCATCTGGCCGATGCTACCGAGATGGCTTTGTTTGAATTGGGCTTAAGCAAGCATAAGTTTGAGGCAAGAGACTCACAGAAAGACCTGTCAGAATTCAGAAAACGCCTCGTTAATGAGGTATTGAAGACAGATGCTCGACAACTGGACTCTGCTCAAGCCGCAGTCCTATGGAATGCCCTTAATCTGTGCCTGACGGCCTCCGTCCATGAACTGATGATATCGCCTTCACATGTCTCTGTAATGCTTGGTCGTTTTCAGGACGCCATGAAGAGATGGCGTTGGGATTCAGAGAAATTAAAACAGCCGATCCGCTGGCCTATACAAGATGAACGAGAGATTCAAGACATCGTATGGATTATGCTAAGGCCTGTATTCCCCGATTTGGTTGATGAAGATACACTTCCCAAGTTTGGTCACAGCTCGTACAAAGCTGATTTTGGCATTCCAGCCTTAGGCCTGCTTATCGAGGTCAAAATGGCGGGAAAGGCTGGAGATTTTAAGAAAATCGAACAGGAGATCATGCAGGACGCTATAGGTTACTTAATACATGCGACGAGGTATAGTAAGCTTTTGGTTTTCATTTACGATGAGTCAGCAAGTGTTCAGGAGCATGGCACAACAATCCAAGCTTTGAAGGTGATCCCAGAGATCGAAGACGTGATCATCGTGTCCAAGCCGTCACACTTGCCATAAAGTAATACACTTACCCTCAAGGACTATGATGACTTGCATCTCAGATATGTAGATATCGGCCGCAGAGTGGGACCAGTGTTTATCTAAGATTTGGCTACGTTCGCCTGGGGCTTAGCTCTTTGTAACATCGGGACTACCTGCCAGATTCCGCACATTCACAACTTGACGATTTGTTCACCCGGTCACAATGTAGCGTTTTGTGTAATGCACCCCTTTCCACAGGTTCCCACTGACGAGGTGACCTTGACCGTCAGCTACGCCAGCTGCTAGAATTATTCCCGGATACTATCTAGCCGATTAGTGGTAGCAATTTGAAGATTGACCTGCACACCCATTGCCGCGAGGCGACAGCCTGCCCAACTCCCACTTTGGAGATCGTGGAACGGATTATGGCTGCGGTGAAGAGGAAAGGGCTGGACGGGATCGCTGTTACCGAGCACTACACCAACTACTATGGCCATAAGGTAAAAGAGATTGTCGATACCCAGTTGGACGGCAAGGTAGTGGTCGTCCCTGGCCAGGAACTTGCCAGGATGCTGGTGGGCCGTGAGCCGGGGGTGATCCATGTGGTTGAGCTATACTTACCTGACGATCTGATTTTCAGGTTTATCGCTCATCCTGGCCATCCTTATGTAAAGGACCTTAGCCAGTTTATAAACGAGGGCATACATGGCATCGAGTTGAAGAACCCACTGCACGATGGCGATGGCCTGACAGAGGAGCAGATAAAGGAGTTGGCCAAGAAGCATAACCTGATCCTGCTGACTAATAGCGACGCCCATCGACTGGAGGACATCGGTACCTACCACAATGAGATCGAGATTGAGGAGTTGTGTGCCCTGGCTAGAAAAGGCTAACTGAATTATCGAAAAATTATACTCTGGAAGACACGCAGAGGGGGCCATTTAGGTCCCCTCTGCAGCATTATCAGATTCTCACAAGTCATACTTATCCACTAGAGCACTTTGGCAGTGACTTCGGCAACGTCATACTATTAAATGACTCGGGGAGCCGCTCTGTTCACTCTTGCACATTCTAGCGAACTGTGCAATAAGAAAACATTTCTTTGGAGTGGTTTATAGTATATACTATCTCTAAAATTGGTTTGGACGGTGACCCATGACTTCCTTTATAAGCAACCTAGATAGGCTTAATTGTAAAGAACGTTACTATCTAATTGGGATGGCTCTGGGTAATCCAAAGTTCAAACTGAATTCGGCATTCCGACAGAAGTTGAGTAAGAAGTATGGTTTAGCTTTCCATATAATACTGCACTGCTTTAACGATTAATTTCGTTAGGTACAGTGCCTGCATTATGGATAATTTATCCTGCTGAGGATTAAGATAATGAAAATAAACAATATAGAAATATCTTGGAGGTGTGTATCGTGGTTGTGCTAGAAGAGGGTAGAGGGAGGCTGTTCACGGATCCAGATCCGGACAAGGCAAGGGACTTTTTCCGCAAGAAGTCGCGTAAGATGACAAACAAATTGATGAGCCTCAAAAAGGCCTTAGAGGAATTTGTTCATGATGGAGATTATCTGGCCATAGGTGGATTTGGAGCCAACAGGACTCCTATCGCGGCATGCCATGAGATAGTTCGCCAGGGCAGAAAGAACATGGGTTTTGCCGGTCACACATCTACGCATGATTTCCAGATCCTAGCCGCCGGAGAAGTATTCAATAGGGTGGACATTGCCTATGTCGTAGGGCTTGAAGCCAGGGGACTATCTCCATGTTCCAGGAAATACATGCAGAGCGGAAAGGTCGAGGTTTGCGAGTGGACCAATTACAGCCTTTCCGCCAGGCTCAAGGCTGCGGCGATGGGCGTGCCATATATACCAACGCGGAATGTGATGGGCACCGACACCTTCAAGTACAGCGGGGGCAAGATCGTCGAGTGCCCGTTTACCGGTAAGCGATTAATGCTACAGCCTGCCTTGTACCCGGATGTATCGGTTATCCACGTGCATGAGGCTGACATATACGGGAATGCGAGAATTCGGGGGATCCTGATTTCAGATGATGATCTTGCCAGGGCCTCCAAGCGCGTGATTATCATTACCGAGCGACTGATCCCCAATGAGGAGATTCGGAGTGATCCCACCAGCACGGTAATCCCATTCTACGTCGTTGATGCGGTGTGTGAGGTCATCTATGGAGCATATCCAGGTACTATGCCGTATGAGTACTTCTCTGACGAGGAGCATCTTCAGGAGTGGTTGCGTGTGCAGGATGATCCGGTGAAATTCCAGAAGTTTCTAAATCGCAATATATACGACTGCCCTGACCATAACGAGTATATTCAGAGAAATGGCGGGCTCAACAGGATCAGTGAGCTCAGGCAGAAGGAGTTATTACTTCACAAGGAGGTGGAAAGTGGCCGACTATAATATAATCGAGATCATGATCTGTGTGGCTGCAAGAGAACTTGAGGATGGCGCCACGGTGGGAGTTGGAACAGGAGCACCCTGTGCTGCCGCCATGCTTGCTCAGAGGACCCATTCGCCTAACCTTGTGATCATGTTTGAGGCTGGCGGCGTAGATCCGCAATTGCCAGAGATGCCCATCTCGGTCGGGGACACTAGGACATTCTACAAGGCTGTTATGGCATCTAGTATGTGCGATATCATGGAGACATGCTGCAGGGGTTTTGTGGACTATACCTTTTTGGGTGGTGCGCAGATCGACATGTACGGCAACCTGAACTCTACTATCATAGGCGCTGACCATAGCAGGCCAAAGGTTAGGTTCCCTGGGAGCGGAGGGGCCAATGACTTTGCGTCGTTTTGCTGGAGGACGCTAGTCATGATGGTTCAGGACGCTAGGCGCTTTGTGGAGAAGGTGGATTTCATTACCACACCAGGCTGGCTTGAAGGAGGGGACTCGAGGGCCAAATCAGGGCTTCCCTTGGACGCAGGGCCGTACAGGATAATTACCAATATGGGGATCATGGACTTTGAGCACGAAACCAAACGCATGCGGGTAATATCCATCAACCCTGGATATTCGTTCGAGGAAATTCAGCATAACTGTGGTTTTGATCTGCTCCAGGCACCTGATATCACGGAGACTAGGCCCCCCACTGAAGAAGAATTGCGGATACTTAGGAAAGAGGTCGACCCTTACAAGTATGTAATAGGCAGGTAGGCCTAGATTTAAAGCCGTATCCCCAGGAGTTCCGTTTCCGATATATGGGTATCTCGGAGACGGCGCTAAATCGGATGATCGGGCTCTCCTACCAGCTTTTGGGGTTGATCTCATTCTTTACCGTGGTCTCCGACGAGGTGAAGGCATGGACCATCCGCCGCGATACCACTGCTGTGCAGGCGGCGGGTAAGATTCATTCGGACATGGAGCGGGGCTTCATCAGGGCCGAGGTAATTGGCTATGAGGATCTGGTGAAATGCGGCAGCATCGCCGAGGGTAGGAAGAAGGGGCTGCTCCACACCGAAGGGAAGAGCTACCTTGTTAACGACGGCGATGTCATCACTTTCCTTTTCAATGTCTGAGCGATCACCTTCACTACTCGGTCGGGTAAGCCCTTACAGGCTTGCTCCCTAATGCACCACACATTCTGACGGAACGTTCAATTGGCTGGGCTATTAAATGAGGAATCCGGGTTCTTGGGTTTGAATCTTGTCAGGTAGCGATACCGGGCAGAAGCCAGAACTTCTCACGTCAACCTTCAGCTATCAAGACACTGCTCCAGGGGCTAGGATCGAGTCTTCTGTGCTGGGTCTCTGTGGAGATGAAAGTGCTCTATCAGGGCCTTTGATCGCTAGCCCATACAGGCTATACTGGCCGCAAGCGGGGGTTAGGCAGTGCGCTAATCTCTGAGTTTTACATAGATGAGGGAGGGGCCATCTTGGCTCTTCACTTCTTTTACTTCAAACGCGTCAGAATACGTCCGGATCAGAAGCGAAAGCTGCTTGCTTCCGTATGTCCGAGGGTCGAAGCCTGGGTCGAGCTGGCGCAGTCGACTGCCCATCGTTCCCAGGAATGCCCATCCGTCGTCCTGCACAGCCATTTCGAAGGCGCTCTTCAGCAGCGGCAGCAGTTCAGGTAGGACTGGCTCGTCAGCGCGCGCCTTCTTCGGAGGCTTGGTGGCTTTGGGTCTAGGAATGTCTACTTCAGCCAGCAGGTTTTCAGCGTAGATGAATATATCGCAGGCGTTGACGAACGCCCGAGGAGTACTTTTCTTCCCAATCCCCATCACAAAGATGCCCTTCTCCCGAATGCGGGTTGCCAATCGGGTGTAATCGCTGTCGCTCGACACCAAGCAGAAGCCATTCACCATACCGTCGTAGAGAATGTCCATAGCGTCAATAATCATCGCACTGTCAGTGGCGTTCTTGCCGGTGGTGTAACGAAACTGCTGGATCGGCTGGATAGCGTGGACATGAAGGGTCTCTTTCCAGCCTTTCATGTTATCAGTTGTCCAATCACCATAGATGCGCCGGATCGTGACCAAACCGTACTTGCCTGCTTCGGTCAGCATCTTCTCGATCAATGTCGGTTGTGCGTTGTCGCCATCGATTAGCATGGCGATTCGGCGACTTTCGACGGCTGAAGATAACTCTACCATCATGTCCTCCTCATTGCGGCCTAACCTTTTCGGCACCTGAATCGGGGCAGCTTGCTCCAATGTTCCACTTATCCATCTCCCTTGCCACCTTCGTTATATACTCGGTCGGCTCAGAGTCACTAATAAAGGCGACCAGGCTCGGGTGAGTCCAATATTTCCTTACCGCACACGTAGACCTCCGATACGGTAGTCAAATACTAACATCCGATGACGTATCATACAAGTTAGTACCCATGTTCCATATCGGGCACTATTGTGCTGCACAACACGCCCAATTCTTCAGCCAAGCAGCATCACACAATTCTGACTTTTGTTATCTTGCCGCCAACATCTCTAGCCTACTTGGGGATATTGGCTGAGCCTCTGGCTGATATTGCACGAGACTGTGAAAACTCATTACCATATAGGCTCGGCGTGCCTTTGCGAAGGCCAAGAAGAAACATGGTATAGGTCAGATACTGTGTACCTTGACCAGATTGGTGCTTCCCGGGAGATTCAGGGGAATTCCAGCAGTGATCACTACAAGGTCGCCTCTCCTGGCGACACCTGTGTCCAGCGCAACTTCCCTGGCTAGCTCGAAGACTTCCTCTAGGTTTGAAGGAACAGGCTTTTTGACAGGAAGAACCCCCCAAGCTAAGGAAAGGCGTCTCACGATGGTCTCAGAGGGGGTCACGGCCAGAATGGGTTGGCGTGGTCTGTATTTCGAAACCCGTAAAGCCGTGGTCCCGCCGGTGGTAAAGGCAATGATAGTTCTTGCCTCTACATGGTAGGCCATATGGCAGGCTGCTATGGCTGTAGCGTCGTTGACCTCGTGCAGAACATCCCGCCATTTTTCAAACAATATCTGCTCATAGGGAAGCGCTACCTCAGCCTCCAAGGTTATTCTCGCCATCATTTCGGTAGCTTCGACCGGGTAATCTCCAGTGGCCGTCTCTTCGGAAAGCATCAGAGCGTCGCTACCGTCGAGGATAGCATTGGCCACATCGGCTGCCTCTGCCCTGGTCGGAGTAGACGAGTGGACCATTGACTCAAGCATCTGAGTGGCCGTTATTACCGGCTTTCCGCAGCGATTTGCTTCCTTTATGAGTTGCTTCTGGGCCAACGGCACCTTCTCGATGCTTATCTCAAGCGCTAGGTCTCCCCTAGCCACCATTATCCCTTCCCCAACATCAAGCATGGCACCCCTCTCTTCTAGAGCTCGCGTGTCCTCTATCTTAACAATGATGGGTATGTCAGCGTTCATTTCTTTAAGCAGTTGCTTGACTTCTTTTACCTGCCGCGCCGAGGAAACGAAGGAGAGGGCGATGAAGTCAGCATGCTGAGAGAGGGCGAACTCCAGATCCTGGCCAAAGACAGCCTTAACATTCCCACTCCGCCGCTTCAGTCCAGGAAGGTCGAGAAGAATGCCTGTGGGGAGGTTGAGCTTTTGGCTAAGCAAGCGAACTTGGGAAATGAGCCGGCTGTGTTCTTCAAACGTCCCGTGGGCCATGTTAAACCTTGCGATGTCCATGCCGGCTTTTAACATCCTTTCAACGATTTCAGAAGAACTGCTAGCCGGACCCAAGGTACACACTATCCTGGCATGGCGCTTCGCTTTTCTATGATTCATAGCTCATGCTATTATAGCATACGTAGCATGCTGATTCACAGTTTACTGCCGTTGCTTTGAGGAAGCGAAGCTGTCACCTACTGAAAGAGCGAACGGATTGCAAGCCTAGGGTTGTGTACGGAATGAGCTTCAACTGAACCTTATTCAAGGGGAACTCTATATTATACAAATGGCCGTGAAGTCGTAGGAAGGGGATCGCAGGACGGAATAGGTCCTGGCACTTCATTTAACATTCCTCGGTTTTGTTAACAATAATTCATAATGTTAGCTTTTTACCAGTACTTAGAGTCCCACTCCAGAAGGCAGCAAACTGGCAGGCGGCTCGACCGCCGAAATAGTGGAGGCTTATCAACAAGGTAGTACGGTTGGGGAGATCTCGAAACGCTTGACAATGCTATTGTATATTGTATACTACCCTTAGAAACGAAAAGGGGGAGTATGATGTGTAAGACATGCGCAGCACATGCTAAAAAGGATAAGGGCAAGAAAGAACCTGAGAAGAAATCAGTGAAGAAGTAACTCGGCGATAGGCGAACCTAATAAAGACGAGGCGTGTTTTTAACATACCTCGTCTTGGTTTTAAGTAGGCCTCTAAAGCAGCCTTCCTCAACACAAAATAGCGAAATGTCTAATCGTTCAAAATCGACAACAATATTAACTATCGGATAGATATAACTGTTGATTGGCAGTTAATAGCGTATTAGAATGCCTTATAGTACAGTTAGCCCAAATGTTTTCCAATATTAAAGGGAGGTGGTAAGATGGCAAGAATAGAAGAAAGCGTTGAAATCAAGCGTCCAGTCGATAAAGTATTCGTCTACACTACTGATGCGAAGAGTTGGCCTAAGTGGCAGCCTTTTCCAGAAGCGGAGCAGACGTCCCAGGGGCCGATGGGTGTCGGCTCTACCACTAAGGGGACAATTCGCATGATGGGCCTCAGTATGAAGTGGACTGCAAAAGTCACGGAATACGAACTAAATAGGAAGTTTGGTAAGAATATTAACTCAGGGCCCATTACCAATGAACAGCACAACACCTATGATCCCATAGAGGGAGGCACAAAGTTTACCATCGTGTACGATATGAAGGTGGGCGGGCTCATGAAGCCTTTCTCACCGGTAGTGGTAAGCTCTATGCGCAAAGCGTTAAAGAAGGCTCTTAGCAACTTGAAAAGCATTCTTGAAGCACAGACTTAGAATCGCTTATGCCCCCACAACAATGCACACTGGGCAGGTAGGGATATTTATCTAAGTCACTTATCCGCAAATGACTGAGCCGTGGCAACTACCCGTTGAAAAGGTCACTAATAAGCAAGCTATGCAGGATGCACAGAACGAAAAGATTGGTCAAATGCAACATTTGGGCGTTTTGTTGCTCCTGCCATTTTGCCCAGTTCTGCTCGAAAACGGGGGTTCCTGAAGTGGAGTCCTCTTGATTCTCCCCGGGTTAAGGTGTCGAAATCGCTTTTTTTACCCTCTGTAGATACTAAACTCCTGACTCCATGCCTTCTGATCACACTTGGATTAGCGGTACAATTATCGCCTCCTGAGTCAATTAGAAGAGCCCATAATTCTCAATGAGAGGCTTTACAACTTGACATATGAACAGGATAATGTATAAATCAGAAGATCCTGCGACATTAGGTCCCACAGATGAGAATACTCTATGCGGTGACAACATGCCTCAGGTAATAAATAATAACAATGGAGAGGGCTATGGTGGATGTAAAAGAAGTAGCTCATAAGGTTTATCGGTTGGAGGCATCGGTTCCCGGAATGACCACCATCTTCGCGGTATATCTCATCCCAGAATCTAAGGGTGTTTTAATAGAGCCTGGGCCAACTGCTGCCATTCCATCCATTCAAGAAGGCATGAAACAATTAGGGATGGAGGATCTAGCCTACATCATTCCTACCCATATACACATGGATCATGCAGGAAGCATAGGCACACTAGCTCAGCTTTTCCCTGGAGCGAAAGTGTTGATCCATCCCCGTGGGATAAAGCACGCCATTGACCCCTCTCGCCTCATTGATAGTACCAAAATGGTCTTTGGTAAGGACTTCGAGGCTCGCTTTGGACCTATCCTTCCTGTCCAAGAATCCCAGATATTGGTCCCCGAGGATGGCGAGATAATCCATATCAATGGTAGAGAACTGCACATTATATACGCGCCTGGACATGCGCCTCATCATATGGTCATCTTTGACCCTAGCTTAAAGGGTCTTTTTTGTGGTGAGGCCCTGGGATTTCCCAGCTCAAGTACCAGAATTTTACCACTACCGGCCGTTGCCCCACCGAGCTTTGACCATGATCAGTACTTGGAGACTATAGAGAGGCTAAGGCAACTGGGAGCTCGAATGCTTTTCTATTCACATGGTGGAGTGGAATTGGAGCCAGAAGTGTTGATTTCAATGGCTGCAGAAAACACCCGCATATTTGGTGATTTAATCCTCAAGGGTCTGAAGGAAGGCCAGACACTAGAAGCTATAAACTGCAGAATAGGGGACCATATTGCTAGTCGCTACGGGCTAAAGGTAAACGAGACGGACCTTACTATGATCGTAGGTGGATACGTCGTATACTTCAAGAATAAGGGGTTGGCCTAGGAAAAGTTGAAAACGGCCTTGAAAACTATATCCGGAGTTTTATATATTGAATGACTAAGGGAGCCGCAAGCTACCTCCAGATACGAAAATTCCCCTCAATAACTTTTAATCAGGGTGTCTGGGGTTCGAATCCCCGACGGCTCACTTTTAATGGATTTATGACTCTTCATTTGTGACCTCCTTCGTCTATTAACAAATTAGGAAACGCCGTTGTTAACATGTGTCACCATGTCGATCTGTTCAGATATCGCCTCTCCGAGACACTTCAATGGTGAGCGAAAGGCTAGTCCCCCTAAGTTCCTGGACTAAGTTTACAGACTTACCTTAAAAAAGCGTAACTAATGTTTGACCGTCGTTTAATTGAGCAGACTAATACCTGAAAGACCGATCATCCGTCTCTGGGGGGATATTCGTCGCCGCATATAATGCAGTCAGACGACCCGGTCAATAACTGGAATGAGAGAAATGCCAACCCCAACGATCCGGAGCTAGCTCCTAATGAGCCCTGGCGGATTCAAAATGCTGTGGCCCCGAGACCAAACCAGGCATTAAACTATACGTTGGAAAAGTTGGGATGGCGCCCTGATTTAGGACTACCAGTTGACATTACTGTGCATTATATATTAGAATATTAATGTATATGAATATACTTATATAACAGGATAGTGCCTTGATGGATGAATCTAAAATGCTGCTTTTCAAACTCCAGGCTGAGATCTGCAAGACCCTCGCCTACCCTAAGCGACTGATGATTATCCATCAGCTCCGAGAGATGGAGATGTCAGTAGGCCAACTGGTATCCAGCCTGGACCTGCCACAGGCAAATGTCTCGCAGCACCTGGCCATGCTCCGGGAGCGGGGCATCGTGTCCACGCGTCGCGAGGGGACCACCATTTACTATAGCCTTATCAGTCCTAAGATCGGCGAGGCCTGCGACCTGGTGCAGGGGGTACTACAGGAGCAGTTGACAAACAACCGGGTTCTGGCCAGTTCCCTTGGCTCTCTCGGCAGAGAAACATAAGCAGATAACAGGAGATTGCAATGGGCAAATTGAATACCAAGGAACGAAGCTATCTCGAGGATAAATTCGGCAGCCGTGTGTGCTTCCGTAAGACTGAACGTAAACTATACGGCCATGATATCGCTGCCATGCCCAGCCTCATCAAACCACTCATTGGCGACACGACGCCAGACGCCGTGGTCCAGCCGAAGACGGAGGAGGAACTGGTGGATCTGGTACGCTGGGCAGCGGAACAGAACGTACCTCTAACCCCACGCGGCAAGGCGTCGTCCGGCTACGGCGGCGTGTTGCCAATAAAGAAGGGCGTAGTGGTGGACTTCTATCGCATGAACCGTATTATCCATATTGACCCCGAGGCCCAGACCGCCACCGTGCAGGCTGGTGTGGTTTGGGAGAAGCTAGACAGGGAACTGGAGAAGCACAGGCTGACCCTGCGGCTATATCCCACCAGCTACCCGGCATCCACCGCCGGAGGGTGGCTGGCTCACGGTGGCGCCGGAATCGGTTCCTACGAGGCAGGCTGGTTCCCTGATAACGTGGTCAGTGCCCGAGTGGTGCTGCCCGACGGCACGGTCAGGGAGTTCAGCGGGCCTGAGCTTGATCTGATCGCCGAAGTCGATGGCATCACCGGCCTTATCAGTGAGTTGACGGTTCGCGTTCAGCCACTTGAGGAACTGGAGTTGGTGGCTATCGGCTGCCCCGACCCCCACGACCTGCAGAAACTGGTTCAGTCCATGATTGATGAAAAGCTGCCTATCTGGTCACTGATATTCATCAACCCGCGCATGGCAGAGCTTAAGAATAAGGCTCCGCTGATGGAGCACTATGGCCATCCTGTAGAGGAACGGGTGCTCTTGCCCGCTGCCTATATCATCACATTGGCTTTCCGTGCCAAAGATCGCGAGGCGGTGACGGGCCGGCTGCCGGAGCTATTGAAGCCCTGTGAGGCTGAGATACTCAGCGACCGCATCGCCCAGCATGAGTGGAAGAACCGCTTCAAGCTTATGGTGGTCAAGCGCCTAGGTCCAAGCCTGGTACCAGCCGAGGTGGTCGTACCGCTCTCCGCTCTGGGCGATGTAATGACCGAGATCGAGCGAAAGATAGCTCAGCCCATCGTTAAGGAGGGTGTAGTCATCAGAGAAGGCCACAATGGCAAGCCCGAGGTTGTAATTCTGGGCTTCATCCCCAGCGACCAGCGCAGGTTTAACTACAATTTCGTTTTCGGCCTATCCCTGAGCATCATGAAGATCGCCGAGAAGCATGGCGGACGGACGTACGCAACAGGGCTCTACTTCGCAAGGAAGGCGCCTGGAGTGTTGGGAGCAGACCGGGCTCGCCGGTTGAAGGCGTTCAAGGCCCAGGTGGACCCCAAGAATATCCTGAACCCGGGTAAGGTTATCGGCAATCGGCTAGTCGGCGCATTTCTCGGCCTGGCGCAGGCCTTCGAGCCCCTCATCCGTCCCTTTGGCAACAGGGTTATCCCCGAAATAGGCGAGCGGCCTACAAAGCCGGTGCGCGATATTCCGGCCGACGTGGCCTGGTATGCCTACGGCTGTTCCCAGTGCGGCTACTGTATAGAGGAGTGCGACCAGTTCTACGGACGGGGATGGGAGAGCCAGTCCCCCCGAGGCAAGTGGTACTGGCTGCGGGAGTACATGGAGGGTCGCGAGGAGTGGGACCAGTTCATGGTCGACACCATTCTGGTCTGTACGACTTGTGAGCTATGCAACCTGCGCTGCTCAGCTGCCCTGCCCATTGAGCCGTCGTGGATGAAGTTGCGCGGTTTGCTAATCGACGAGCAGAAGAAGATGACGTTCCCTCCGTTAGAGATGATGGCAGCGGCGGTCCGAAAGGAGGGCGATATCTGGGCAGGCTATCGCAAGGACCGCGCTGTTTGGTTTCCCCAGGACCTCGAGGGGAAGCACGGGCCGGCTTACCAGTCGAAGACCGTGTACTTCGCTGGCTGCACGGCTAGCTACGTGGAGCACGACATCGGCATGGCCAGCGTTCGGCTGCTTGATGCGGCTGGTGTGGACTTCACCTACCTGGGCAATAGGGAGAGCTGCTGCGGGACGCCCATGCTGGTGGCCGGTATGTGGGATGTTTTCACTGAGGTGATGAGCAAGAATATCCAGGCGGTCAAGGACGCCGGCGCAGATACTGTAGTATCCTCGTGCCCTGCCTGCGACATGATGTGGCGACATGTCTACCCGACATGGGCGAAAAAATTGGGTATGGAGTATGGAATTACGGCGAAGCACTACAGCGAGGTTCTGGCGGAGAAAATCCAGGCAGGGGAATTCGTCTTCCCCGAGAACAGCCACAAGCCGTGTACGGTGACCTGGCATGACTCGTGTCACATTGGCCGGGTGTCCGGCGTGTACGATGCTCCACGCCAGCTCATTGAGGCCATCCCCAATACGAAACTGGTGGAGATGAGCCATAACCGTGAGGCGGCGCACTGTTGCGGCAGCGTTCTGACACTGATCAAGGAACCACCGATAGCCGCCGAGATAGGCAAGACGCGGCTTGATGAGGCGATAGAAGTGGGTGCGGAGAAGGTACTGGCGTTATGCCCTTGCTGCGAGTTCCAGTTCCGCGTCAGCGCTGATAAGAAGCAGGTACCAATCGAGGTGGTGGATTTGGCGCGCTATGCGTCGTCGGCTTTGGGCTATGAGTTCCCCGACCCTAACCCGGAGGTACAGAAGCAGTGGGCGGTTTTCGAGGCCATGATCGCTCTGATGACGCCTCAGGGCTTCGCCGACCTGATGGGCACAATGTGGCCGGAGCTTATCGATGCCATGCCCTTCGGAATGGGGGGGATGATGCGATTCATGGGCAAGATTCCGGGAGCGCTTAGTCTCATGAAGCCCATGTTTCCCATCCTGTTCCCCAGGCTGCTGCCCATGATGATGCCAAAGGTGATGCCGACCATGCTCGAGCGAGTGGCGGAGCGTATCCCCATGCCTGATTACATGGCCGAGCAGATGCCGGAGATGATGCCCCGGGTCATGAACAACCTGATGCCGCACATGATTGGCGATGTGGTGCCGCTGGTCACGCAGCCGATGATCGACTACCTGAGGGGTAGTAGCGGGAAATAAAGCTATGTCCTACGGATAACTCAGGTGTAACCGGAAGGGGTTCTCACATGTTGTGATTGATGAACCGCTCCTTTTTAAACACATATTCGTTTAGCTCTGTTTTCGTTTTGAACTTTAGTCTTCTTAAGGATGACTCCCCAATAAACAGCTTTGCTCTTCTAATCTTCGCTTATACGGCATAAACCAACTCAGTCTCAGTTATCTGCTCTGTGCTTGACCTCGTCACTTGGTTACCTCCATTATATTGCTTTCGTGTAAAAGTATATTACTCCTTTTACTAATGATGTCTTGGTCGAATCCCAGGAATATAAAGAAGAATGGATTATTTGCCAGTGGGGGTCATAGGGGTTGTCAAATCTTATTTAATATGTATAATGTTCTCCACTACTAGAAGACCAGATTGCGAGGTTGAAGAGCTGCCGCGGTTGTGTTGCCAGTCATGAATTGTGAATTTCATAGAAGCTTGGCGAATACCTAGTAGGAGGCTGCTACATGAAGAAGTACGACGTAATCGTAGTTGGGTCGGGATCTGGAATGCTTATCGTAGATGAAGCCACCGAGCATAGTCTAAAAGTTGCTTTAGTGGACAAGGGGCCTTTGGGCGGGACTTGTCTTAATACGGGCTGTATCCCTTCAAAGATGTTGATATATCCGGCAGATAGAATAGTAGAAATACAGGAGGCCAAGAAGCTGGGCATTGAGGCAGAGACCAGAAGTATAGACTCTGGTTTCATAATGCAGCGGATGAGAAAGAGTATACATGAAAGCCAAAGTCAAATGAGACAGGCTCTTTCGCAAGCGGAGAATCTGGACTTCTATGAAGGTGAAGGGCATTTTGTGGGGGATTATACCATTGAGGTCAATGGAGAGAAAATTAAAGGGGAGAATATTTTTCTCGCGTCTGGCTCACGACCCTTTATACCCCCCATAAAGGGCTTAGATAGTGTTGACTATTTGACAAATGAAACGCTGCTGCAACTTGAGGAACTACCCGATAGCCTCATCATCATTGGTGGTGGATATATCGGCGTTGAATTCGGACACTTCTTCGCTGCTATGGGCACTAAAGTCACTATTCTAGAGATGATGGAAAGTCTTGTCCCGGTTGAGGAACCGGAAATATGTGAGCTATTGAAGGAACAGCTGCGCCGGCGCATGGATGTTTACACCGATACCCAGGCTGAGGAGATATACCAGGAGAGCGGCAAGGTTAGAGTTGCGGTTAAGGACAGGAATACCGATGAAAAAAGGGAGTTCACAGCGCAACGAATTTTAATCGCCGTAGGCAGAAGGTCAAATGCCGATTTATTGAAGTTAGAAAATACCGGCGTGGAAATTGACGGGAGAGGATTTATAAAGGTTAACCAGTATCTTGAGACCGGCAAAAAGAACATATTCGCCGTGGGCGATGCCAATGGGCAACAAATGTTCACCCATGTGGCCAATCGCGAAGCGCTAGTGGCTGCGCAAAACATGTTTCACGGCGCAGATTTAAAGATGGACTATAATGCCATACCCCATGCCGTTTATTCTCATCCTCAAATTGCATCGGTAGGGCTAACCGAGGCTCAGGCCAGAAACGATCATGACATATCGGTAGGAAGGGTAAAGTATTTGGATGTTGCCAAAGGCGAAGCCATGATGGAAGAGGAGGGCTTTGCCAAAGCCATAGTGGAAAAAGATAGCAGAAGAATATTGGGTTTTCATATTATAGGGCCCTATGCCCCTGTACTTATTCAGGAAGTGGTCAATGCCATGACATCAGGAGGTCAAATAGATGAAATAAATGAGGGCATTCATATCCACCCTGCCCTTTCTGAATTGATACAGACAACGGTCAATAGTCTTGATCAATCATAGGATCCAAAACATGGTTAGGATAAGAAACGGATTGCAGCAACAATTGGCAGGATACGATAGTCAGAGCAATGAGAAGCACTAAAAACAGTGAAAAGCGGGCCATATGCGGAATTTGTGCGGCCGGGTGTTGGGTCATAGTCACCTATGATAGCGAGGGAAAGATTAAGAGTGTCCGGGCAGATGAGACCTCAAACCTTGGAGCAATATGCAAAGTCGGTGAGAACTCGCGGGACATTGTATATTCCAAGGATCGCCTCCTTTATCCAATGAAACGCAGAGGTCCCAAGGGCAGCTATGAGTTTGAGCGAATTACCTGGGACCAAGCCTATGAAACGATAGTAGCCAAACTCAACCAAATTAAGCGGGAGTCAGGTCCAGAGGCTACCGCCATTTATACTGGTAGCGGGAGCTTTGAGTCGGCTTTTTGTGACCTGTATCAGCCTGATGGCGTAGCGGTTTCCTCCGCGGCAAGCGTTCTGTTCCCCTTTGGATCCCCTAATACCCTCGGGGTGGGTGCTCTGTGTTACGTATCATTTGCGATGATAGCACCCCATGTAACCATGGGCGGCATGTTAATTAACATGTTCTCGGATATAGAAAACGCCAAACTCATTGTGATTTGGGGGAAGAATCCTGCAGCGCACTGTCCTCCCCATGACTTCATCAAGATCGGGGAGGCGCATAGGCGGGGCGCTCAGATCGTGGTAATAGACCCACGAAAAACGGTGATGGCCAAATACTCAAATGCGGAATGGATCCCAATTCGTCCCGGCACGGATGGGGCGCTGGCTCTGGGGCTGTGCAATGTCATTATTAAGGAGGAACTGTACGACGAGGAGTTTGTCAGTAACTGGACGGTGGGTTTTGAGGACTTTGACCGGTATGTTCAGTATTTTCGACCGGAGGTGGTAGAAGGTATCACCGGCGTTCCGGCCGAAACGGTAAGGTCGCTTGCAAGAAGAATGGCAACCACCAGCGGTGTCGCACCTGTCATGTACAGCGGCCTTGAGTATAGTGACGGAGCGGTTCAGGCCATTCGCGCGACGATGGTACTGTGGGCCTTAGCCGGCCAGCTTGATGTGCCCGGCGGACATTGTTTCAGCATGGCCCAGAACAGGTTTCCCATAAATCGTGAGGGTCTCATACCCAATCCGGATGTACGAAAAGCAGCCGGGCACAATAATTTCCCCGTATATACAAAGTACCGTGGGGAGTTCCATGCCAATATTCTCCCGGACGCGGTGCTTGAGAAGAAGCCCTATCCGATCCGATTGCTTATTAGCCTTGGGGCATCTATTATTACATCCTGGCCGCAATCCGATATCTGGCGGAAGACACTTGAGGCGCTTGACTTCTTGGTTTGTATAGATCGTCAGCTCACCGCGGATGCAGCCTATGCCGATATGGTACTGCCGGCGGCAACCTACTATGAGATCGAATCCTACATGGTATATGGCTCTGTCTTCAGGATCAGGGAAAAGGTGATAGAACCGATCGGTGAGGCCAGGAATGATTTCTTCATTCTATCAGAGCTTGCTAGGCGCCTTGGCTATGGACATCTTTACCCACAAACCGAGGAGGAGATCCTTTCCAGAGTGCTGGAAGGTTCCGACTTCGCTCCCGATGATGTCCGTGCTGCGGGCGGGACAGTACAAATTCCCACGGTTATGATGCAGTACAAGAAGTGGGAGAAGGGATTGTTACGAGCAGACGGGCAAACCGGATTTGATACACCATCAGGAAAGTTAGAGATCGCCTCCTCTATCCTAGAGGAGCATGGTTATGACGCATTACCAATCTACGTTGAGCCGGGAGAAAGCCCCGTTTCTCAGCCACAGCTTGCCAAACGATTCCCCCTTGTTTTTAATTCGGGGTCCCGTTCAAACGTTGATTTGCACACACTACACCACACCATTCCGGCTTTGTCTGAGGAAAAACCGGTGCCCACGGTGATGATCAATACGCTGGATGCCAAAAAGCGTGGCATCGAAAGCGGTGATTTTGTCTACATAAAAACAAAGCGCGGCCAAGTTGGAATGTACGCCCTTGTCACCGATGACATTGTGCAGGGAGCCATAGAGGCCAGCGGCATGGGCGGTGGGGCTCTCGGTCCCAAAGAGTGGCGGGATGCTTGTATAAACGACCTCACCGATCTTCAACGCTACGACCCGATTTCCGGCTTTCCGGTTTACAAGGCTTTGCTCTGCGATGTGGTTAAGTCAGCGGACGGCGACAAAGGAAATATCACGGGAATAGGAGAATATACGCTTGACGATACCGTCGAAGAGCAGCAGACAAATCACCGGGTGTACCTTGATCATAATGCCACCACTCCTATGACTCAGGAAGTCAAAGAAGCCATGATCGAGTTCATGGATTGTTATGGAAATCCTTCAAGCATATATGCTCTGGGGAAAGAGGCTCGCGTTGCGGTTGAGACAGCCCGCAGAAGTTTGGCCGCATTAGTCAATTGCACGGCAGGACGCCTAACTTTTACCGGTAGTGGTTCAGAGGCAAATAACCTTGCCATAAAGGGAGTAGCCTTCGCCAATGCCACTGGGAAAAATCATATCGTCACCAGTTCCATAGAGCACCCGTCAGTACTCAATGCCTGCCGATGGCTTGAAAAGCTCGGGTTTTTGGTTACCTATCTTCCGGTGGATACGGAGGGAAGGGTAAACTCGACTGACCTGAGAGCTGCGGTCACTGACAGGACTTGCCTCATAAGTGTTATGCTGGCCAATAATGAGACAGGCTCCATTCAACCCATTGTTGAACTGGCAGATATAGCCAAAGAACGAGGCGTGCTATTCCATACAGATGCCGTGCAGGCCGTTGGTAAGATTCCTATAGATGTAGAGGAGCTCGGGGTGGATTTGCTAACCATGTCCGCGCATAAATTTTACGGGCCTAAAGGTGTCGGCGCGCTATATGTACGAAAAGGGGTTGTTCTAGATCCCCTGGTGAGCGGAGGTCATCAGGAAAAGGGATTACGTGCCGGAACCGAAAATGTCATGGCGATCGTTGGATTGGGCAAAGCTGCTGAACTTGCTACCGATCATGTTCCTCAGATGGATAGCGTGCGGGAATTGCGCGATAAATTGGAAAATAGTATTAGTGAACTGATTCCTGATGCCAAACTGAATGGTCATAGGGAGCAGCGATTACCCAATACTCTTAACCTGACCTTGCCTGGCATACGAGGGGAGTCACTGGTTCTCGCCTTGGACCAGAAGGGAGTTGCCGTTTCGTCGGGGTCTGCTTGCAGTGCTGGTCTACCCGAACCCTCTCACGCTTTAATGGCGATGGGCCTTTCTGAAGAAGAGGCTCATTGCGCCGTGCGTTTCACGCTCGGTCTCGGTAATACGATAGATGATATTGATCGCACGGTTTCAATTATTGACCAGGTAATTCGCCAAAGAAAGGACACAATACGTTTTGTATCATGTCGCTAGGCCTGGGAGAGAAAAACCTGATGGAGGATTTTTATATATATGAGCCATCCAGCAACAGTTAATACTGGCAAATCGAAACGTCGGTTGGTTGAGACGCTGAACTATCTTGATGGAAAATACAAGAACGATATTGGTAAAGAAATACGAGAGGGTCTATCCGCTTCGCAAAAATACATACCATGTAAATACTTCTATGACACACGCGGATCAAAACTTTTCAAGGAGATCTGCCAGCTTCCCGAGTATTACCCTACCCGCACGGAGATATCCATTTTGAGGGATATAGCGCCCGAACTAATGGAGACATTTGCCGACAAAGATATCGTAGAACTTGGCTCCGGTGCTAACCTGAAGATAGGGATAATGTTGGACGCAGTCGACAAATCCACCAGAGCTACTTTACGCTACATTCCAGTAGATATAAGCCAGTCGGTAGTGATCGAGGCATCACAGGACTTACTCGAGCGATACCCAGAATTACAAGTACTGGGAATAATAGCTGATTTCACCTCACAGTTGGATGTCATTCCGACCGAGCGTCCCCTGATGTTCTGTTTCCTGGGGAGTACTATAGGCAACATGGGGGAAGATGAGACTATTTCATTCTTGCAGAGTATCTCTGAGAATATGAAACCGGATGATAGACTCCTGGTCGGCTTTGATATGGTCAAAACCAGGGAAACTGTAGAAGTTGCCTACAATGATTCCATGGGGGTCACCGCTAAATTCAATAAGAACATATTGAATGTGGTGAACAATGGATTGAATGCCAACTTTGATTTATCCTATTTTGACCATCTGGCTTTCTTTAATGAAGATCATGATCGAATCGAAATGCACTTGAGGGCTAATCGCGACATCTCAGTGAAGCTAGAAGCAATAGATTTGGAAATAGAATTCAAGAAAGGCGAAACCATACATACGGAAAACTCGAGAAAATTCACCGGGAAGAGCATTAAAGATCTGGCCACCCGGGCTGGGTTATCTATCGAAAATTGGTATTCAGATCCTGTGGGCTGGTTTTCCCTCGTGGTGATGATGCGCCGTCCTCAAGGAATTGGTTAATGAGATGAAATTATAAACCGAAGTTCTTTTCGCATTCAATCACCTCAAGGAGGCTAAAGGTGGCCGCTTCGCCTACTATGTCTGCGGCACACTGCTAAAGAAGGGCGCTGGCACCTGTGATGCTCCCTACCTTAACAGTCGGAAATTCGAGGATGTGGTGCTGGGCAAGATAAAAGAACGTGTCCTAACTGAGGAGAACTTGCGAGAGCTAGTGCGTCTGGTCAACGAGGAGATGGACGCATCCGCAGGGGACTATAGAGAAAGGCTGGATACCATTGAAGAAGAGCTTGCGGAGACTGAACGTCGTCTTGACCGTCTCTACGATGCCCTTGAGACGGGAAAGCTGAGTCTCAATGACCTGGCACCGCACATCCAAGCACTCAGGCGACGACAGAATCAGCTCCAGGCTGCCCGATGTGAGGTTGAGGAACTGCTCACTAACTGGCGGATGCAACTAGCTGATATGGAAATAGTGATGCGCTATGTTGAAGATCTACGAGGCCTGCTTTCCCAAGGTTCCCTTTCTGAGCAGAAGGCCTTCATTCGCAGCTTCGTGAAAGAGGTGGGGGTTACGGGCAAGTAAGTGCTTATAACATACACAATACCCCTCCCACCCAATGGAACGATCCACGAGCGGGCAGGGGTTCTTTCTATTGTCCATGATGGTGGAGCTGAGGGGACTCGAACCCCTGACTTCCTCCGTGCAAGGGAGGCGCTCTCCCAGCTGAGCTACAGCCCCTTTACCGTGCTGCCGATTTTTTTGCAGTTAACCCTCAAGGGAAGTGGTGGGCGATAGAGGACTCGAACCTCTGACCTTCTGCTTCTAAAGCGCCTCAGTTAGCTTCTGTTGTATAGCTAAACTGGGTTTCCGCTTATCCTGTGATAACATTGTAACATAAGCTCTCGAAACTCCCAACTGTCTAGCTACTTCGCTCTTACTCATTGTAGCTGGTATATTAAATTCGGCTATTCTCATCTCTGTACTTTGCTTAACTTTTAGCATTGCTCTCTCCTTTTTTCCTCTTTGGTTTCCTCTTCCTCTTGTAGCTCAACTCCAATACTACCCAGTCACGTCCTAGCTTTTTGCCTTTGATTTCACCTTTAGCAAGTAGCCGTCTTATTTGGCTTTCATCCAAGCCCAGCTGTTGTGCCGCTTCTTTTGTAGAGTACATAGGCATCACCTTGAGAGTAGTATACACGCATGCGAGTATAATGTCAAGCTAGAATTGACTATATACTTAAATTTGCTGATAAGTTTTAAGGCTGCTGGGCACTATTCACTTTTAGTTGGTAGCTTCTACACACATGAATCTTGACAGGCAGAGTTCCCAGGAGTATGCTCAGCACCACAAAGGGCAGGGGAGAGGCAATGGACGAAGACCAAGAAATTCAAAGAATTGGGCGAAGGAAGAGGGAATTAGAGCGTAGATTGGAGATAGTAAGTAGCATGCGACCCAAAAGCACGCTGTTTGATGACGGAATCGAAATGGACGACAGGGCAACGGAGGTTAGTAGAATTACTTCGCAATTGCGGTTGCTGGACTATGAAGAAGATAAACTGGAGAGACAGAAGTCAAGAAAAAAGAGGGAAGCGGAGAGAGCTAAGAAAGCTGCAGAGAGAGAGAAGGAAGCAGCTAAAAGGCGCAAAGAAGCAGAAATCAAGCTCAGAAAAGAGATAGTGAATGAGCTGAATAAGATAATTGCGGAGATAGGTGCAGAGAAAAAGAGAGCGGTGGAACAACAACAGAGGTTTAACTCAGCAAAAGCATTTAACAAGGCGTTTGGAGAAGCAAAGAAGAAGTATGGAAAGGCGGAAGCATGGAGGAATATGGAGAAGTGGTTAACGGACGACTTAAAGGAGCGTTTGGCGAAGATAAAAAAATAGTTAGGGGATTCTCAGCCGTAAAAGAGAGTGGGGAGCTAACTGGCAAGTTAGACAACCCCCTCTTATTGCTAGTCTCCTACCTTAACCCACAGATAATGATACTTCAGCTTCCCCAACGGTAGTTCAAACTGAATCAATCAGCACCTAGATGACAGCACTGAGATAACAAGCAGTATCAGGGCAATTGCCCCTATCAGCATTATCAATTCTACGTGCTGCCACTTAATTCCACACTCCACAAATATACTCCCATTGACAGCCTGGTGCTTTGGCAGTATCATCGCACTCACACTCATCGTTGCTCAGCTTGTGGTTGTGGTTGTTTCCACTATGGTAGAGTCTCTTAGTCTTGGGGCTTAACTGGGCATCCTTTGAGGACAGGAACTTGTTAACAATTGTTAACAGTGGTCTTAACCCTGCTGAGGTATTTTGTACGTAGGAAGTGGTGGGCGATAGAGGGCTCGAACCTCTGACCTTCTGCGTGTAAAGCAGACGCTCTAACCAACTGAGCTAATCGCCCGTGGCGCGCTTGGCGGGGCTCGAACCCGCGGCCTCAGCCTCCGCAGGGCTGCGCTCTATCCAACTGAGCTACAAGCGCTTTTCTCGAACTAATCGGTCTTGTTTGATTTAGAAAGGTTGCGGTGGGAAACTTGTAACCTTTATCATTCAAACGAGAGTCTTTTTCAAAGGGATTATCGCTATATATTATAGAAGAAATGCCGAAGGAGGGATTTGAACCCTCACGTCCGCAAGGGACACTACGCCCTGAACGTAGCGCGTCTGCCATTCCGCCACTTCGGCACTTTATCACCTAGAATAAGAATGGGCAGTACTGGACTTGAACCAGTGACCTCTTGCGTGTGAAGCAAGCGCTCTATCCACTGAGCTAACCGCCCATTTGCAAGTTTATTCTACCCCAATCCTAGGACTAAAATCAAGCTAATGTGTTCGTACGGTACATTAGCGATAAATAACCGCTGGCCCATTGTGGGTTCCATTACAAGTGAATTAAAGAAATCTCACTTTAACCACCTAAACGCCCTGAGATGTATTTCTGCCCCGAGGCCGATAGGTCGGCCGACACTTTGGCCCATATCAGAGGACTCCACTTTATTGGTTGCACTCACTACTTAACTATCGGCGGGACACCTGCCTGCCGCTAGGCTCGATGCCTCCGTATGAGGCGAACGGTGAACATCATTATGCCGATGATAAAAAGAAGAGCGACGGCAATGGAGAAAAGAGATCCCGTGGAGGCGAGGTCGGAGCCGCCCTCTATCGCTGCTGGCTCAGGTGGTGGTTCATCGGCGGGCTGTTCCCATAGGGGATATTGGCTCGGCGGATATCTCATATGCCAGAAGAGGACCCTCAATTTGTCCCTTTTCCCGTCAGAGTGCCTGGAGCACTTTGTTAAAAAAATATTGTGTAATGTTGTAGTGCTCAATTGTGAATTGAGTGATCAGTGGTACCGGTAAATTACTGACCTCAGAACAACCGGTTACTGATGTTCCTCACTTCAAATGATTGCTGAGTACAAATGCTCAAACCTATACAGGAGATATGTGGCTCGCCCTCGGCGATTTGAAGTACAGCCTATCCTAACCTTTTTTGAAAGATAAGCTTATCATCTCCAATCGCATAGAAGTCAGCTATACTGCAAAGGAGTTCGTAGCCCTGCGAATAATGAAAACGTCTTATCCTCTCATACTCTGGCTTGGAGGATGTCTCAATGAAGGTTAATCGCCCCCCATGTCCCTTGATTTCCTCCTCGGCGAATGTTAGCAGGGCCCTTCCAGTTCCCCGGCGCTGCTGATCCGGCTCCACCGCCAGCCAGTATATGTCCCAGGTTCCTTCAGTCAGCGGAGTGGGCCCGTAGCAGATATATCCCACAACTTTTGAACCAATCTCTGCTACAAGGACACTATAACCTGACCGAAGCGGATCGTGCAGATAGCTATCGATAACCTCCTCAGCGACAACAACCTCGGACGGTTTGAATTCCGGTATGGACCGTAGGATTTTACTTATAGCAGACCTGTCTTGACTGGCCATGGATCTGATCTTAGGTCTCATTACTAGCCTCTCTCAAGAGCAAACAATACAATCGCTTCGATAAACCGGTTATAGGTCATACCATGAGCCTTAGCCTGTCGCGCCGCGCCAGAATCCGGAGATATATCGGGATTGGGATTCACCTCAATGACATTGAGCTCTCCCCCTCCATTAAGCCTAAAATCCACCCTGGCATAACCGGAGCAGCCCAACAGACTGAAAACGGACCGGGCAGTCTCATCTATGCGCTCTCGCATCTCGAGCTCTATTTCGGCAGGGCAGATCGTTCTCGTGTGTCGGAAATACGCACTTTGCGGCTCCCACTTGGCGGAGTATGTGAGTATCCTTGGCATCCCAGGCAGCAGGGAATAGGCAATCTCTGATATAGGAAGGATCGTGAGCTCTCTGTTTCCCATGACTGTGGCATTGAATTCGCGACCCCCTACATATTCCTCCACAAGCGCCTTTCCCCTATAGAGCTGACATATCCTAGTGACTTGCTTCTCCAGAGCCACGGAATCGGTGACCACACTGTCTTCCGAGATTCCATGGCTTGCGTCTTCTCCCCATGGCTTTACAATGCAGGGATAAGCCAAATGGAATGTGTTTAAGGTGTCAGGACTCAGCAACTGGTACCTGGGTGTACAAATGCCGGAATCGTGAAGAAGCTCCTTAGTCCTTGCCTTATCTAAAGCCAGTGCCAGTGCCGATCCCGGACAGCCAGTAAAGGGAACTCTCATCCCAGCTAGGGTATTGGCCACATCAGCTTCCGTTTCCGGGCAGCCATCGATGCCTTCGCAAAGATTAAATATCACATCTGCTTGTATGCTCTTGAGTTTCTCCATCACTCGTTCCGCTGGTGGCAACAGCGGAACCCGAACTACGGCGTATCCCAGGCTAGTGAGTGACCCATAAACGGCATCCACTTCTTTAAGGACGCCGAGTACCGCTTTCTCCTCCCCTATAGCCTCATACCGGCATGAACCCGCCTCGTTATAAATGATGGCTACTGTCAGACGCACTGTGGATATCTCTCCAGGGCTGCAGTAAGTATGGCTAATATCAAGGCCTCGTAGGTCCAGCCCATTTTACTCGCAATGATAGGCAAATCGCCGCTATGCGGATTAAGCCCAGGAAGTGGATTTATCTCGAGGAAGCATGGTTTACCGTTACTGTTTAACCGAAAATCGATACGGGCAATATCCCGGCATCCCAGAGCTTCAAAGACCATTAGACTGGAATCCGTGATGTCCTGTAGAATGCTCCCTTTCATCTGTGCAGGACATTCGTAATCTACCAGAGATTCCCACTCCCTTTTCACCTCTAACGAATATACGAAATAATCCCCGCTTTTCTTGGGGAGAATACGCATTATCCCCAGAACTTTAGGGGGATGGTTACCCACTACACCTACAGTGACTTCACTCCCAGCGATGAACTCCTCCACCATCACAGGCTGCTGGTAACGTTCTAACAGCACCGTTGCCACCTCGGTCATTTTCTTCATATTATCGACCCTGGAACTGAGGCGGATGCCTTTGCTCGAACCTTCATGAGCTGGCTTAATAAAAGCAGGGAATGGGAAATAGTCCCAGTCTATTTGATGTAGATCTTTCTCACTGTTAATGACGTGCCATCTAGGAGTACATACACCTGCGAGCGCCACTAGCTTCTTGCTCAAGGGCTTATCAAGGCATATAGCTAGGCACTGAGGGTCTGACCCGGAATAGTGTATATCCAGCATTTCCAAAATGGAAGGTACCTGGGCCTCCCTGCTTCTATGGTTGCCCAGTCCTTCAGCGATGTTGAATACCAGGTCAATATCCTCGAGAAGAATATTGGCGATAAACTTTCTGCCCCCGCCCAACCTGACAACTGAGTGGCCCTGTGCTTTAATCGCCTTTGTAATAGCCTCTACTGTTTCCTGAGAGTCGTATTCCTCAAGGGCGTCCTCAGGCTGGTTTTGCTCTGGTGATACCACCTGTTTAAGATCGTAAGACAGCCCTATCTTCACTCGTGACTCCTATCGGCTGAGACTGAAACGTTGCCGGTGTACCCGGTATTGCCATAGGTTCACTTACCCGCTTACCGTTGCGACGGCCCGTTCCATGGTGGTTTGATCCCAAGGGATTTCGGTAGCGTAAGATGCGGCCTTGGTAGTTTCTCAATATCAACTCCCCTTCCGTTCGCGATCGAATATAGTTCGGCTGGAGAGGAACCTTACCTCCACCCTGAGGCAGGTCAATAACGAAGGTAGGTACCGCTAAGCCCGAGGTATGGCCGCGCATCCCCTCGATGATATTTATACCAGTTTCTACCGGCGTACGCAGGTGCTCCGTTCCCTGAACCTCATCGCACTGGTAAAGATAGTAGGGACGAACCTTGATCTTGAGAAGCCCATGACACAGCCTCGTCTGAGTCTCTATACTATCGTTTATGCCGCGTAGGAGCACCGACTGATTGTTTACGGGAACACCGCACCGTAAAAGCCGATCACACGCCAGAGCTGACTCGGGCGTTATCTCATGGTAGTGATTAAACTGCGTGTTGAGCCATATCGGTCCATATTTCGATAACATGGCGCACAATTCGTCATCTATACGCTGGGGCAGCACGACTGGAAACCTGGTGCCGATACGTATTATCTCCACATGCGGGATATCCCTCAGCCTGGAGATAATCTCCTCCAGACGGTGGGTGGAAAGGGTCAGCGGGTCGCCACCAGAGAGAATCACATCCCTGATGGCTCGATTTTGACGGACATAATTCAGCATAACCTCCACCTCAGCAGGAGTGCGCACCCACCCACCGTGGTGCCACTCTCTTTTTCGCGTACAGTGGCGGCAGAGCATTGGGCAGATACTGGTTAGTACTAACAGTACACGATCTGGATATCGATGTACCAGACCCGGGACAGGAGAATAGCTAGCCTCAGCGAGGGGATCCTCCACACCCATTCCAGCCATAGATATTTCCTCAAAAGTCGGTATCGCCTGTTTCCTTATGGGGTCGTTGGGATCGTGCGGGTTTATAAGACAGATATAGTAAGGTGTTATCGATAGGGGATATCTATTGGATACCAGCCTCAGCCGTGCCTGCTCCTTCGTTGAGAGAGTAGTGAACTTCGATATCTCTTCAATAGTAGTGATGCGGTTGCGGAAATGCCATTTCCAGTCTTTCCAGCTTTCATCCGGGATATTGCCAAAGAAAAGGGCCCTGTTTCTCAGGGCCATGGTACCGGGAGGTTCTTCTTCCGTCTTACCTTGATGTTCCTCCTGCGCCTCGTTTATGGTGTCGGCTATGCCAGGAGGTTCTTCATCCTCCTGACCTGTAATGTCGACTTTCTTTGCTGCTGCCATTATTGTCACCTGTGCTACCTCCTTTTTAATTTTTTTCATTATTAGAATTAGCTAACCCGACGGACATCCAAAGCATTTTCCTAATCGATTTATATCTATTTAATTACGCTCTAATCATATCCAACCAGCTGCTTACTCACTTTCACAAATCGCCCCACCCACCCGCCGGTAGGGTCAGGGAGAAATCCATCCTCATTCATAACAATCTGCCGCGGACCAGCATGACACGTATCTATACAGTGGTACACCCCTGCGTTTACCCACTGTCCCGCGAAATAGACCTCCCCGGACTTCCTTCTAGATCCTGACCTTAGTTTAGATTCTACAGCCATTTTTCAAATTACCTATTCAGCCTTACAATATGGATTGATTTACTCTATTCCTTTCATTAAATATTTAAGCTATTTAACAACCTTTATTACCCCTCAGCCAAGAGTATCCTAGCTTCCATGCAACCTATTTATTAATCAAATTTAAAAAATGCCAGGGTTACATTTTCTCATCGCTTATGCTATAAAGAATATGGTATGAATATATTAGCATGCTTTAATAAACATGTATGATATATCATGTATATGATAACATGACAATTGGATTTGTCAATGGATTCTGAGTGGTTTTTAAAAAATTTATTAAAGAAAGGAGTCGTGCGCTATGGCAGATTGGACATTTCTTACCAACCATGCTCGTGTGCTCAGTTTTATAGCGAAGCACTCGAGTATAACGGCCTTGGAGCTTTCCAATTCAATAGGCATCGCGGAGAGGGCAACGCGTAAAATAATTGCTGATCTTGAGGCCTGTGGATACATCAGTAAACGCAAAGTGGTTAGGCGCAACACCAAGTGGGATTTCACCCAATACCTGAATGAGCTTACCCAAACAGAGGTATCTGAATATTTTCGGCCTAATTTCTGGACTAACACACCAGACATATTGACCGCCTACCTACAGACAGGGGGACGGCCTGCATTCATGGTACGGCTTGTTCTGGCGGCGTGCATTGCTCCAATAGCGATGTAATATATACCTCTGGTCAAAAAATACCCCTGATTTCTTATCGTCACGAAAATAAAGCGATGTTCTGTGTCATTCTGACCCCGATTTGGGCCTAAGTGTCGGCCGACCTGTTGGCCTCGGCCTGGCCGGAAGAAATACAATATTTCCCCACCCACCCGCTCTGAGATGTATTTCTGCCCCGACAAGTCGGGGATACCCCCGCCAGAGGGGATTCCCCTATATAACTTTCACTTGGTGGACCTTGGAGAGGAGAATGGATGTCTTAGATGAGCCCAAATGAATTCCATCGTCATTGCCACGAAAATAAAGAGACAAAACACCCTTGACAATAGAACGCATGTTCTGTTATAATCATGGTTACCACCATTTGGAGCCTTTACCATGTCAAAGCTCATTGGTGAGCCGATCAGGGTTCACCTGGATAAAGATTCAATACCGGCGGCCTTTATCTGGAGGAAGCGCCTCTACCGGGTGGTTGAGGTTATTGGCTGGTGGCGGGAACCCTCCGAATGGTGGATGGGGAAGGCAGTACGTTTCTTCGTTCGCGTTAATGCTCAGAACACCAGTATCGGCACCTACGAGCTTTGCCGGCTCGGGGAAGCGTGGTTTCTCTATAAAGCCTTCGATTAGGCTGTTAACATGAGTTTCGTTCATCTCCACGTTCACTCCCAGTATAGCTTTCTTGACGGGGCCTCACCGCTGGAGCGGATTTTGGAAAAGGCGGGTGCTCTGGGCATGCCCGCCTTAGCCCTTACCGACCATAACCGGCTGAGCGGAGCCATCAGGTTCTATGAGAGGGCAAGAGCCCTCGGGGTAAAACCGATCATAGGGGCTGAGGTCGATCTGGAGGGGGGATATCACCTGACGCTCCTCTGTAAAAACAGACAGGGTTACTCAAATCTGTGTCGCTTGCTGACCGAGGCTCACCTGTCGAATCGAGGAAGGCAGCCACAGGCTACCAGAGAGATGTTGCAGAGGTTAAGTGCTGGCCTGATCGCACTTTCCGGGTGCAGCAGGGGTGAGCTTCCTACATGGCTGGAGAGGCGAAATGTGGGCAGGGCAATAGAGGCAGCCTGCTTCTACAGGGAGGTCTTCGGAGAGGACTTCTTCGTGGAGCTTATACGGTACCCCTCAAGGGAGGGGATGGTGGCCAGCTACCGGCTTGCCACCTTTGCCGTAGAGGAGAACCTGCCTGTAGTTGCCACCAACAATGTCCACTATGTCGAAATGGAAGAGTACGCGGTAAAAGAGCTGCTCAGTGCCATAGGCCGGAATGTCCCCGTCTCCGAGCTTGGGTGCTACCGAACTGTAGAGCAGTACCTCAAATCCCCCCAGGAGATGGCGAGCCTCTTTAGGGGTTTCCCCCGGGCACTGGCTGCAACGGAAGAGATTGCTTCCCGGTGTAACCTGGAGCTGGAGCTGGAGCTGGGTAAACCCCGCTTCCCCGAGTTCGCTGTTCCCCGGGGTGAGACCGACTATAGCTACCTATCCAGGTTGGCCCTTGACGGAGCACGGAGGAAATACGGCTCGCTTACCCCCGAAATCGTAAAGCGTCTTGAGCTCGAGCTTGATACCATCCGCAGGCTCGGCTTTTGCGGCTACTTTCTCGTAGTCTGGGACATAGTTAAGTGGGCCAGGGAGAGGAGTATCAGGTGTCAGGCCAGGGGCAGCGCGGTAGATAGCCTGGTGGTCTATGTACTGGATATAAGCGTGGTTAATCCCATGGAATATGGCCTCCTCTTTGAACGTTTTATGCACCCTTTAAGGCGTGAACCGCCCGATATCGACCTGGACATTGACCGGGGACGACGGGACGAGGTGAGGGACTATATCTATGAGAGGTATGGTGCTGAGAACGTGGCCAGCGTGGGGACGATAAATACATACATGGCCCGGGGTGCCATTCGTGATGTGGGCAAGGCGCTTGAGATACCGGAGGGGGTCATTGAAGAGGCCTGTAGGGGCATCCATTACCTGTCTGCCTCCAGGCTTATGGAGTGTGCGGACAGCCTGCCCGAGTTGAAGAACAGCGCCGTATATAAGAGGCCTGAGCTTGCCGGTTTCTTCAAGTTGTGTGCTGCCATAGATGGTTTCCCCAGACATCTATCCGTCCATTTAGGGGGACTGCTGATCGGAGACGGCAGGCTTTCCGATTTGGTACCTCTGGAGTGGTCGAGCGGTGGGGATGTCATCAGCCAGTATGACAAGGACGATATCGAGAGGCTTGGCATCGTCAAGATGGACCTGCTGGCGCTCCCCACCCTTACCGTTATCGAGGACGCGCTGACCGGGGTTAAAAGGAATCGAGGTATTGATGTCGATATAGACCAGATACCACAGGATGACCCTGAGGCCTTTGCCATGCTCCGTGACGGTAAGACCATAGGCACCTTTCAGCTTGAATCTCCGGCGCAGAGGGAAATGGCAGGGAGGCTGCTGCCTAATCGATTTGAAGACATCGTTGTCTCAATTGCCCTGGTCAGGCCGGGGCCTCTCAAGTCAAACATGGACAAGCGCTACCTGCCCCGGAGACACGGCAGGGAACCGGTAACCTACCTTCACCCCAGACTGAAGGCTGCCCTTGGCGAAACGTTGGGGGTGATACTCTACCAGGAACAGGTGCTTCAGGTTGCCCATGACCTAGCTGGAATGAGCTATGCGGAGGCGGATGGCTTCAGGAGAGCCATGACGCATGATCGAACTCCAGAGGAGATGGAGAAGATGCGGGGCTCGTTCATCTCCAGCGCCGCCAGAAACAGGGTGGATAAAAGGATTGCTGAGAGGGTGTTTGAGCAACTGGCTGCCTTCGCCGCTTACGGCTTCTGTAAGGCTCACGCCGCTACTTATGCCATCCTCGCCTATCAGACGCTCTGGCTGAAGTGTCATTACCCCGCAGAGTTCTTCGCTGCGGTGCTGTCGAATCAGCCTATGGGTTATTATCCGCCACATGTCCTGGTAGCTGAGGCAAGGAGGTGTGGGGTGGAAATAATGCCTCCTGATATTAATAGGTCCTCTGACCGATATACCGGGGGGGGTGGGGCTATACGTGTTGGTCTCGCCCAGCTCAAGGGAATGTCGAACCGGGCCCTGCAGTCTATCCTTGCGCAGAGGGCGGAAGGGAGGTTTACCTCACTAAGGGATTTCGTGCTTAGAACCAGGGTAGGGCAACCTATCCTGGAGAACCTGATAAGGGTTGGGGCCTTTGATTCGTTGGGAAGTAGAGAGGAGATGCTTTCCGAATTGCCCGGCCTGGTGGGTCTAGGCCGGAGGGTGGGAAAGGGGGCGAGACCCCTGATGGAAGATGCAGAGACAGGCTCAATAGAGGCTAACCTTAACATCGATAGGAAGACGAGGATGCTGGCGGAGAGAGAGCTACTATCGCTGGATCTATCGGCACACCCCCTGGATTTCTACCCCTTCGACAACGGGTTCACCAGGATAAAAGACCTGCCATCTGTGGCGAAGGGTAGTGCGGTTAAGATTGCCGGCTCTGTCATTCGTTACCAGACCCCACCGACCAGGAATGGAAACAGGGTGCTCTATGTCATAATGGAGGATGGTACCGGTGTAGCCGATGTAACGGTATTCGGTGATGTCCAGGAAAAGTGCGGGCAGGTTATATTCAGGGAGGGCTGGCTCGTGGTGGAAGGGAAGGTTCAGAGAAGGGGGCCAAAGGCACTTTCAATTATTGCAGAGAACCTGTCCCCCCTCAAACTATGGTAAAATTATGTCCCTTTTCCAGGATATGGTTCAATTGAGTATATTTCCGTTTTAAAAAGCCTTGAATGATTTCTACGCTTTTTTCACCCACCTATCGGCCCCGTAATCTTTGAAGATCTCTATTGCTTAATTGAGTCGCGCCGATTTTATAGCCGTCTTATTTGTTTTGGTGCCCCAATAGTAGACACTGCTGGTACTGGCAAGAGTATCGGAGAATTTCACCCAGCTATTTATCAAGTGGTAGAAGAATTACAGAAGAGCGAGTCCGGCCCTGTCGAGCAAGTCTTTTTCTTTCGATGGCGAGTTCCATCAACCAACTGCTCCCATTTCTCGAAGTTCACTTATACGGTTATCAGTATAGCCTATCTCACGTAGAATTTCGTTAGTATGCTGTCCAAAACTGGTGACCCAGTTCCTCACATCCACTGGGGAATCAGAGAGCTTATGCATCGAGCCGATCTGCTTGAGACGGCCCGCTGTGGGATGATCAGACTCCTGGATCATCCGCCGCGCGATCAACTGGGGATCGAATTCCACCTCATCGATACCCAAGACCGGTGCAAAACATGTATCTGCATACATCAACAGCTCTACCCACTCATCCCGCGTTTTAGTCTTGAATTTCTCTTCAAAGAATTTATACATCCCGTTCCGCTTCTCGCCCTCATCGAACTGATACGGGATGAACTCTTCACCTTCCAGAAGCTTGCACAGGTTAGCGAAAAACTTTGGCTCAAGTGTAGCAATGGTGATGTACTTCCCATCCTTTGTTTCATAGACGTTATACCAGGGGTACATCCCGTTCCAGATAGTTTCGCCTCTCTTGGGGACTATTCCACGTTTGTATAGATACGGGTTTGTCTGCATGGATGTCACTTCCGTTATGGCGTCTGTAATGGAAACATCCAGGAACTGGCCTTTTCCCGTACGATCACGCGCGATCAACGCTGCTAGAATGCCGACTCCGGCGGACAATCCTCCGGACCAATCAGCGACAACTGCGCCCGTTATAGCAGGCATCCCACCCTTCGGTCCGGTCAAGTCCAAAAGACCGCTGATCGCTATGTAGTTTAGTTCATGCCCGACTATGTCACGGTAAGGCCCATCCTGCCCATAACCAGATAGGGACGTATATACTATTCGGGGGTTAATGTCTTTAATGGTATCGTAGTCGATACCCAAGCGCTTACTCACCCCGGGGCGGAACCCTTCCATCATGATATCAGCGCTCTTCGCAAGGTCTTTAAAGACCTCTGTACCCGCTTCTGTTTTTAGGTTGACGCCGAATGTACGACAGTTACGCAGACCGGGATAGGCCTCGAATACCATCATAGGTAGCGCGCTATGTTTCTCTTGATCGACATCAGATACTCTGATTACATCGGCGCCGAGGTCACTAAGCATCTCGGTGCAGAAAGCACCAGGGCCGATCCAGCACATGTTTATTATCTTTATGCCATCAAGCGCCAGTACCATTTTCTGTGTCGGCTCCTTCTAAGATTCATCATTGTTATGAGATAACATCGCTATATCTTTTTATTCACGCGTACTATATATTACCTATTCAAGTGGTAAATTACAATGACCGTCCCAAGTGACTAAACCTTGCTATGGTCCTGGATAGCATGCGATAAATGATTTGGATAAAATTGAGGCAAGAAGCTAGAAAGGCGCCAGTTACGAATTACTAGTAAAGCTTAGTCATTTCGGTTTTTTAGGGGGAATAATTTGATTTATTCCTTACTCTGGGAGACAACGCACTGCCGGTGTTGCTATAATAGCATCGCAGCATTTGGGCTGTCAGAATGCTAAACACTTAAAAAGGGGTGAACTTATGGCACAGGTTTTGTTTTTTGACTATTCTAAAGGCCTAAACCCCTTAAGTGGGATCCAAGCCCTTCTCCGAAGGTCGGGATTCGAAGAGATGATACCCGGTGGCGGGTCTGTGGCAATCAAGCTACATATGGGGGAGCTGGGTAACATAAGGTATATAAGGCCCGTTCTGGTGCGGAAGTCAGTGGATATCGTGCTGAAAAGGGGCGGCAGACCCTTTCTTTTCGATACCGTGGCTTCTTACCCCGGAAAGAGGGATACCAGGCAAAAATACCTGGATACGGCGGCTAAGAACGGGTTTGCCGAGGCTACCGTGGGTGCCCCGGTTGTGATAACCGATGACGATGACAGGCAGGAGGCATTACCTATCGGGAATCGAATCCGCGGCTGTCAGCTCGGGCAGGCTAAGGTTCCCTCCTTGCTGCTGGAGTCGGGTTGTATACTGGTTCTCTCTCACGTAAAGGGTCATGAGCTTACCGGCTTCGGCGGTGCGTTGAAGAATCTGGGGATGGGCTGTGTGTCCACAGAGACTAAGAGGGCCGAGCACCTGGTAAACATGCCGGAGTTCGATGAAAGCGGCTGCGATGGCTGTGGTAAGTGTGCCGACGCGTGTCCCACCGATGCAATAGGGATGGTGAATGATAGGCCCGAGAGAGAGGTGGAAAAGTGTATCTCCTGTGGTACATGCTGGTTCACGTGTCCTTTAGGGTGTTGGGTATGGCCTGCCGGGTCTAAGGAGAAGCTCCAGGTCTACTTGGCTCACGTAGCCGGTGCTGTGTTATCGGCATGCAGGGGGAGGATCGGTTTTCTGAACTTTATCCAGGATGTTGTCCCCTATTGTGACTGCGCCGCACCATCAGGGGAGCCGGTTATACCGGATGTAGGTATCGTGTTTTCTCTTGACCCGGTAGCCGCCGACAAGGCATCTCTCGACCTTATTGACCGGGCTCCCGTTATCCCTGGTTCTACATCGGAAGTGCCCCCCGACCTGCTGGGGAAGATGCACCGGACGCATAGCCTGGTGCAACTCGAAACAGCGGAGAAGCTGGGGGTCGGCACAATGCAGTACGAGATGGTTAATGTTTAATGGTTAATGGTTGTGTTGGGCTTCCTGTTCCCAATTTCGTCAGTTGGTAGCGTGGCATAACTTTATTAAGAGCCGTAGCAGACCTCCCCTGTCATTGCCAGCGCAGCGTGGTAATCCCCGCGTTACATAATCTAAATCATGCTATTTAGGAGATTGCCACCTCTCCCCGCTCCTAGCAATGATAGTTTAAATGCCTGCCCATACACCGCCTCTGTGATTGCTTCATACCCCCAGGCCCATGCGCGGGTATAAACCGGGGCCGCGGTTACAGGTATATAACCAGTACGATGGATGGGTATGCTGCATTGACCATCGGGCTGCTGGTAGCATATAATCCTCGCGGAAGGGGGTATGGGATGTCAGAAGAACTGAGCATGGCGCTCGTAGAGTTGGAGAGGGACAGGGTCGCGGAGGAGGTAAAAAGCAGGGCGGAGAGAGGCGAGAGCCCGGTCCAGATCCTCGAGGAGTGCCGACGGGGCATGGCCATCGTGGGCGAGCGTTTCCAGAAGGGCGAGTACTTCCTGGCCGAGCTGATGCTGTCCGGCGAGATTTTTAAGGGGGCGATGGCCATCCTCGAGCCTTACCTGGCCGGGGTGCGCCCCTCCAAGCCCCTGGGCAGCGTGGTGCTGGCTACAATGAAAGGAGACATCCATGACCTGGGTAAGAACATCCTTGCCATCATGCTCAAGGCCCAGGGCTTCGAGGTGCATGACCTGGGGGTGGATGTGGCCCCGGGCCTCGTAGTGGAGAAGGTCAGGGAAACCGCCCCCGATTTCGTCGGCTTCTCGGCGCTGATCACCACTTCCTTCGATAGCATGAAGCAGGCGGCCGAAATGTTGCACGAAGCCGGCCTCAGGGAGCAGTTCAAGCTCATGATCGGGGGAGGCGTAACCACCTCCGTGGTCAAAGACCACGTGGGGGCTGACTTCCAGACCACAGATGCGACAGAGGGCGTGGCCTACTGCATCGATGTGATGAGAGGGGGATAGAGATGGCCAGCGAAACGATGACCTCCCAGGAAAGAGTGCAGGCGGCAATCCGACTGGAGAAGCCGGACCGCGTCCCGATCGCTATCCTGGCAACCGCAGCACCATTCGCCCGGATCTCCGGTATGGCCGCAGCGGAGTTCTACTCGGATGAGGAGAAAGCGCTCGATGCCATATACAAGGTGTTTGATGATGTTGGGGGGTGGGACCTGGACCTGGGCAGCCTTACCGGGAAGTCGATAATGATGATAAAAACGGTAATGACGCTGGCCCTCGGGCTCAGGCTGGCCTATCCCGGCATGGAATTGCCCGATGACTACGCTTACCAGGCATGTGAGGAGGAGGTGCTGAAGCCGGAGGACTACGACACCATCGCGGAGATAGGCTGGGTGAAGTTCATGACCGAGGACCTCGTATTCCGCGTCTTGGACATCACGCCAGCGGAGCTGAACCAGACACTGAATGAGATAATTCCCAGCTTCTTCAAGGGCATGGATGAATGGGCGAAACGGGGGGTTGTTACCATGTATCCCCCCTCCCCTTTCACCTGCCACCCCTTCTTCAGGCTCTCGCTCGGCCGCTCCATGATAAAATTCACCGAGGACCTGTACTACAACCCCGAAATTATTGAGAAGGCTTTGAAGACAATGACCCGCGAGTTCATCGAGGCCACGATCAACGGCTGTAAGATGTTCAATAGCAAGATCACGCTCGTCGTCGAGGAGCGCGCCGGGGGCTACTTCTACCCGCCGAGGATCTTCGAGCGTTTCTGGTGGCCCTATACTCAGGAGATCGTGGACGCCCTGTGGTCCGAGGGGATCGTCACCTGGTTCCACCTGGATACGAGCTGGGACAGGAATATCCCCTACTTCAAGCAGTTGCCCCGGGGCTCGGTGGTGCTGGCGCTCGATGGCACCACCGACATCTTTGCCGCTAAAGAGGTGCTCCGCAACCACGCCTGCCTCTCCGGAGACGTGCACCCCACGCTGCTGTCCCTGGGGAAGCCGGAAGAGGTGGAGGCTTACTGTAAAAAGCTAATCGATGAGGTTGGCGGAGACGGTGGGTTCTTCCTGTCCTCTGGATGCGAGCTTCCCGCCGCTATTAAAGCGGAGAATCTTAGGGCGATGATCCAGACGGGCAAGACCTACGAGCTTTCTAGAAGTTGAAATTGTATAGGATTGATTTTGAGCCCGTAGGCCGGCGCGGCGAATGCCCCGCCGGCCGATCGCTGCTGGAGGCGGCGCAGAGACTGGGGGTGGACCTGGTCAGCCTCTGCGGGGGCAAGGGTACCTGCCACCGCTGCAAAGTGCAAGTGATTAGTGGGAGTGTATCGCCACCAACCGAGAATGAGAAAAGCTACCTCTCTTCTCAGGAACTTGAAAGCGGCTATCGCCTTGCCTGCCAGACCTACCCGCTTGGCGATTGCAAGCTGGGAGTGCCGACGGAGTCCCTCACAGCACCCCAGCGCACCCAGGTGGAAGGCTGGGAGGTTGCGGTTAGCCCGGAGCCGCCGGTTCGCGCCTACCGCCTGGAGTTAACACCACCCTCAATGGATGACCTGCGCGCCGATGCCAGGCGGCTTCTGGAGACGCTCTACCGGCAGCATCAGGTTCGCTGTGGTACCATCGATCTCGAGGCGCTTCGCACCCTGTCGCCCCAGCTGAGGTCAGGGAAGTGGCAGGCTCAGGCTTCGGTGCGGGGTGACGAGGTTATCGCCGTAAGTTCCTGGCACGGCCGCCAATTGGGGCTGGCGGTAGATATCGGCACCACCAAGATAGCGGGTTACCTGATCGATCTAGATAGCGGAAAGACGCTTGCTGCGCATGGCATTATGAACCCTCAGATTTCCTCCGGCGAGGATGTCATCAGCCGAATCGCCCGTGTCAGGGAGTCTCCATCCACAGGGGCGAAGCTGCAGAGGGCGGTTGTAAAGGCGATCAACCAGATGATGGTTGACCTCTGTGCCGAGGTCGAGGCCGAACCGGAGGAAATACTCGAAATGGTGGTGGTGGGCAACACCGCCATGCACCACCTGCTGCTGCGCCTGCCGGTGGCGCAACTGGCACTCTCACCTTTCCTGCCGGCGGTATGCGATGCCCTGGACATTAAGGCTCGTGAGCTTGGAATACGTGCTAGTCCCGGAGCATACGTGCACCTGTTGCCCAACATTGCTGGCTTTGTGGGTGCCGACCATGTTGCCATGTTGCTGGCTACGGGTGTGTGGCAGGCTGGTGGGGTCACGCTGGCGCTGGACATAGGTACCAACACCGAGGTGGCGATAATAAGCGGTGGCGAGATAGCCAGTGTCTCCTGCGCCTCGGGCCCCGCTTTCGAAGGGGCGCATATCAAGGACGGCATGAGGGCGGCACCCGGGGCAATAGAGCGGCTGCGGCTGGTAGACGACACGGTCGAATATCAGACCATCGGTGGCGCGCCGCCAGCAGGTATTTGCGGCTCGGGAATCCTCGATGCTATAGCACAGCTTCACCTGGCCGGTGTGCTGGATCACGGTGGGAGGATGGGCGATCACCCGCGGGTGCGTGGGGTAAAGGGGCAGCGCGAGTTCGTGCTGGTAAGCGAGGGTGAGATGGCGGAATGGGGAGGGCAGGCCGGGCAAGAGGGGCGGCCGGCGATAACTATCACACAGCATGATGTACGCGAGCTGCAACTAGCCAAGGGAGCTATAAATACCGGTATTCAGGTGCTATTGGAGGCGACGGGACACACCGCAGCGGAGATTGAACAGGTAGTGATTGCCGGGGCTTTCGGTAGCTACATCGATGTGGATAGCGCAACGGCGATCGGGATGTTGCCGCCGTTACCGCGGAGCCGCTTTCGGCAGGTAGGAAATGCCGCTGGCATGGGAGCAAAGCTGGCACTGATCTCACGGCATCAGCGGGCCGAGGCGCAAAGGATAGCTGATCGAGTCCAGTATCTCGAACTTACAAATGCCCCTAATTTTACAAAGACTTTCATCGACGCAACATACATAGGACAAAAGGAGCCCCGTTGATTTCCCTGGCACTTGAAGTCAAAACAATACAATGGTAAATACTGTAACGAAATGTTCAGTATCACTGGTTAATTAGCTTACTTGACTTACAGATACCACGGGGATATTATGAGCTCGACGAGCGATGAGGATTGCCTCATCACGAGCTGAAACTTGAATTACAAGATGTTGACATACAGGTAACACAGTATCGGTAGTACTGAACGCAAAGAACGCCATCTTAAGAAGGAGTAGAAGTCAGCAGCCGAATATATGGTTCCGAGGAGGGCAGACTCGCTGAACAGCGGGGGCGCCGAGCCACGGGCCTCAGGTGGAGAGGATTAACCGGGACGTCTGGGTTGTCGAAGAATGAGCCAGTTATTAGGGGCCTTTCGCGGTGGAGGGGGGCTTCATTATTTTAAAGAGGGCATTAGTTACTTAGGGCTTGAATGGGAACGTGCCATGAAAAGAGCTGAATTATGAGAAGGGTATTGTTGATATTGATTATTGTTGTGGTTCTGATAGCGGCCGGCGTTGCCAGCTGGATCTTTTTTACAGCAGGCGAAGAGCCAGCAGCTGAGCCTACGCCAACTCCAACGTGTGAACCGGGGGTGATATGCGTAACCGCGGATCAACTGTGCGACGATTATGACAAAAATAGTTTTCAAGCAGATGCCGAATATAAAGGGAATATTCTTGATGTATCCGGGAAGATAGGTGTAATAGGTAGAGGTGTGCTTAGTGAGGAGCCCTACCTTACACTGGATTGTGGATTATTAAGCGATGTTTTTACCGATGTTTGGTGTTACTTTGATGAGGATGACGTAGATAACCTGATACCGATAGAGGAAGGAGATTATGCAGTAGTTAGAGGTAACTGCACCGGCAAAAGTACGATATATGTAGCCATAAGGCATTGCTCTTCGGTTGAGGTTATTGAACCTCCAGACGATGATGGCTGGTGCTTCATTGCTACCGCTGCCTACGGTTCTTATATGGACAGCAATGTTGATATCCTACGCCAGTTCCGCGATAGTTACCTGATGACCACCCCCGTCGGCAGAGGTCTGGTATCCGCCTACTACAGGCTCAGCCCGCCGGTAGCTCGGTTCATCGATAACCATCCCGGTTCGAAACCGGTAGTGAGAGGTATGTTGTGGCCCGCTGTTGCTCTCAGCAGGGTGGCGGTTAATACCACACTGGTACAGAAGATGGCCACTTTCGGCGGTCTGGCGCTGTTTTCCGTTGCCCTGGTGTGGTGGCTGAAGAGACGGTCTCCGGGGAGGTTGAAAGGCTGGTTTCATAGTTAGCCGCTCCAACAAGAAATGCCTGAGGAGCGCTTGTTTTCTTAGTTGCAATTAAACCCCTGCACGTGCCTCTGCTACTAGCCCCTTGAACCGATAGGGCTCAGTAACGTCTACCCAGGTGATTACTATACTTCGGCCTGTGACCTTGACCCTCTTTCGGTTTAGCTTTAAGGGCGGTAAGGGTTCTTCTTCCTGGCTGAACCTCGGATGAGGCCAGCATTTATTAGTTTGGCTACCGTTGCCTCGTAACCGCGGTCAACCATTCCCCTCCAGGTCTTAATGTCTTTGTTCACGGAGAAATCCAGCCCGTTATAGCCTTTTAACGGAATGTATACTTCGTAGTAAGGATAGGTTTCCTTGATACCCGAGCGCCAGGGTTCGGTAAAGGTCAGTCCTGCGGCCAGGGATACATCAACCAGCCTCAACGCACGTTCTATACCGATGAACTCGCCGAATGGACTCCCCGAGAATAGACCTCCCCACGAGAGGAAAGCGAACTCCGGGTTTTCGGCAAGGGCTTCGGTGTTATTCGGTGAACGTCCCTCTTTGGAGCCGGGCATATGCCACTTTGGTTCAGGACAGCCCCAATGAGAGGGGGCATCAATCTCTTTATCCAGAATAAAACCTACTTTGGTCCTCGCATTGTCGTCTGCGCTGGGCACAAGGTATCCCTCATGTCCTCCGGTGAAGAGCCAGAAGGGGAAATTGCAGATTAATCCTCCGTCCATTATCTCAAATGTATTGCCTCCTCTAGTGTACTTCCTAGGCTTAAAGAACAGGGGAACACTCATAGAATCGCGTAATGCCCGCGCCACTTCCATATTGCCAGCACTGAGCCTTGTGCGGACCTGCATCCGCTTCGCCTTGTCCGGGTGGGACGTGTTCGCTGAAATGACACCCAGCTCCAGAGGTAGATCCTTGAACCGGACCGGGCGTACCGATAGACCTCTGGACTCCCAAACTTTGGCCTCCAGTAGTTCTTTCATCTTCTTGTACATAGCTTGGCCTTCGAAAAACCCGCCTTCGAAGGTCCAGTTCACAAAGAGTCGATAATCTTTAACCGTATCGGTAAATGCCCTCCAGGCAACATCGGCTATATCTTCGCGAAGCTGCTCCAGGGTAATGGGCATGAAACTCCGGATTGCGGGCGTGTCCTCCGGGTAAAAGTGCAACGCGGTGTTTATAATGTTATAGATGCGGTTCCGAAACAGGTTCAATCTCCCGAATGATAGTGCGACGATTCTACCCGTGATGTCATCTACCAACTGGTTACGTGCTGGAAGTCGGGTTAGTTTCCTATTGAGAAGCTCGTCCACCGCATTCAGCTTGATGGCTCTCCAGAGATACGTCTTTCTCATGATAGTAGAATCTATATCGCTCGAGGATTCAGGGTAGTCGAGGAATGTGGAAAGATCGATGGGTTCTGTTATCGAGGACGGCAGTGAGTCGGGTCTATGAGTGGTTGATTCTAACGGAGCGAAAATCCATTCCAGCTCGGCAGCATCGTAGCCTGCTGCTATCAGGGCTGCCACCATGGAACCCGCCGACGTGCCCGCAACGCGTGCGAACCAGAAACCATGCTCTCGAACTGCTCTGAGAGCACCGACATAGGCCATTCCCAGTGAGCCACCCCCGGAGAATATCCCATCCAACAAATCAGTTCTTTTTACCCGTGGCACCTTGCCCATCCCGGTCTCATAAAGTTAGTTACTTATAAAAATTAGTGAGAATACCCCTTAGCTTGCTGGCGGGATGAATCGCAGGGTGGCAAGAAGCGTCTTTAGGCGCTGCAAAGCGAATTCGAACGATGAAGGTGCGAGAATTCTCGTCACAGATGGCCGTCGGCTTGCTGAGGGGTGATTCATTTTCTGGACATGATATTCATGTACAGGGTTTTGGTATTTACTGGAGGCAACGATTCCTGCTCTTTCTTGTGTAACTGGAGAGCATTCGATGTGCAAGTTGCCACACAGTTCCCACAGCCGATGCAACGGTCACGGTTGACTGTAGCAACGTCATTTACCATTTCCAGGGCATCTAACTGGCATATATCCAAACAGGTCTCACAACCGTTGCACAGGTCGGGGTCCACGACAGAATAGTAGTTGGTTGCATAGAACTCTGCCGGGCAGGGGAGTTTTTTAACCGTGGTCAGGATTGCACAGCAATCACCGCAGCAGCAGCAAATATAATGCGGACGCTGTGAGTTCTCCGGCTGCAGGACTAACCCCGCTTCTTCTGCTTTGTTCAAAATATCGAAGGCTTCATCTTTGGTGATAGAGCGTGCAAGGCCCAGGTTGAGGTGGTGCTCGGCTGCACGACCAAATATTAAACATGTCTCACGAAGGTCGGTATGACGGCAGCTTTCACCAATGAGATCCTTGGCCTGGCGGCAAACGCAGTTAGCTACTGCAATTTGACCATCGATGCTATCGACAATTTGTCTTACGTTGTCATAGCTGCTGACGTGATACTCTCGGGGAATGCTTTTCTCGATGGGGATGGTGCGCAACTGGGGAATCTTGGTACGGTACACTTCCTGGCCAAATGCTTCATCGAGATACTGCAGCATGTCTTCGGTGAAACCCTTGGTGAGTCGCTCCACCTGTAGTTCGAATATTCCTACAGCGAGCATCGCATTTCCATAGTATTTCTTATCATCCTTTTTTCTAGTTAGAATGGTCCCCTTATGGACCATGCGGTCCAGTATCTGTTCCAGTTCTTGGATAGAAATTCCGATTTTTGCCATTTTTTGGTAAATGTCATTTAGGGGTTCCGGTATCATAGGAAGTTGTGTTGCTATTTCTGCCTCTTCTGGAGTGAAGAGGTGTTTCAATATGCGGATTTCAACACCCGATTTCGTCGGCGGGTAACCGATGGGCAACTCGTCTAGATGCTTTTGCAAATCTCGATAGATCTGACTCGCCGTGGTCATATTGCCCTCCTCTTGTGATTTGGCTCAATTGCTAAATGGACATGCGACAATCCGGGCTGGGCTATTTGGTCTTCGTTCTCTTCGACTTGCGTCTGCTGCTCTTCTTGGCGTGAACCTTGTCCTGTGCCTGGTCGCGGAATCCCTTCATTCGAAACCAGGATGGAGTGCGGTAACCTTTCATAAGTTCTACGCTTCAACAGATAAATATCCTCTACTAGAAGCCTCCCTGTTCGGCCCTATTCTTGCTGCTCGCTCTCCTGTGACCACTCCTGCATAATCTTCTTTACACGATCGGCAATCTTTGGGTTTGAGCGGAGTCTATCGATGAATACAGGGCAGCCCTCGAGAAGGGAGTTTTGAGCCGCCATTGCCATACTCGACAGGAGCTGAGATATGCCGTACGGCGTTCCCGGCATTGACGCACCGGGCATTGAGGACTCCATTTGCCTTCTCAGGTCCTCTTCCGTCACCCGTATCGGTAGCACGCAGTTCTTATACCAGGGGCATGACTTGCACTGGACCAGTGCCTGTGCTTCATCGTAAATATCGCTCATGTTTAGCCTCTTGCCCAGATACGCCTGATGGGCTTCTTAGTGCTATTATAGCACCTGGAGTCTTCTATGTGCAGCATACAAAATCTAGCGGTCTGTCAAATGTCTGCTAGCCTGTCCCTGTTTGCCTTGCCCCTGAGGATAATGAGCGCTTAGCGGTTTGACCGGTGATTTTTTTCTACTTTTAATGCGCCGCCGACTGGCATGGCCATAACCGGGATGGGTATGCGCGTTATTAACCCATAGACGAATGCTCCCAGCCCGCATCTGGCCAACCAACATCCTTTACAACCTGTTCCCGCGCGCATGGGGCAGATTGAATCGCAGTCTCCCGTTGAACCGAAGCCCAAAGTATGCAACCCTGGCGGAGACTGACGGATTTACGGACGGATTGCTGTGACAATACCGCTCCCTCTCTGGGCGTTGGAGGCAATAAGAGACACGTCCACAAAGCCGACCGAGCGAATGACAGCAATCAGCTCATGCACAGTATAGGCACCGATCATCAAGTTGAAGAGCGCCGCAGGTAAAGGCCCGCTTTTATCATTGTCTAACAAGAAGTCATTTACGATGAGCATTCCGCCTTTTACCAGCGCACGCATTCCCTGATTCAGCCTTTCCTCTGCTTGAAAGCCTGGTCCATGCATGGTGTTGGACATTAGTAGACAATCATATCCAGTGCCGAACTCGTCACGATTCCAGTCACCTTCCTTCACGGCGATACGGTCTTCCATATGGAACCGCTCAATCACCTGCTGGGCAATGGCAATGGTTTGTGACAAATCCCATACGACAGCCCTTAGCTTGGGGAAGCGTTGGCACAGGGCGATGCTATACGTACCCGGACCACCACCGACATCCAGCAATAAACTTCGGTCACTTAAGTCTAATTGTCTCGCTACCCACTGTCCTACACCATTGGCAGCATAGCCGTGCATGGCCCAGATCCAGTGCTCGTGCCAGCGGGATATGAAAGCTTCAGGTGGCTTTGGTGCTGCTCCGCGATCCCCCGTGCGTATTATATCGGGAAGCCCCGTACTGGCCCACCACAGTGTTTCGTTGTGATCGAGAACACCGCCGAGATAGCGCAGGCTTTCGGGCAACAGTGTATCCACTGCCAACTGCGTCAGCACGAAATGATCGTTATCCCGCCCCGCAACACCAAGGGCGCAGCAAGCGATGAGCAACTTCTCGGTCATAGCCACGTCCGTTCCGCACTGTTCTGCCACCTCCATGGGCTTTTTGGGTTCCCGAAGTGCTTCAAAGATGCCAAGCTGATGAGCTGCCATCAAAACTCGGGATGCCCGAAATTGCCAGTTGAGTTCCAGTAGCGCCGCTGCTCCCTCTAAATTATCAGCATCAAACAAGTTCACTTTACATCCTCCATTTCTCTCCGCATTTTGCGGTGTCCACACTATGCCCTAATAGTCCAGGGTTGCGCCATCGTGAATAACGCTAGAATTCCTGATGATAACAACTGTAGCATACCGGGCCTTTTGAGATCAATCTACTGACTTCACAAGCGGCCGTTTGGTCTGTTGTGAACATACTACACCATAGGTTTTATTAAGTAAGAAGGAGCTATAAGGTAGAGACCTCCGGTTATATCGGGGCAGAAATACATCTCGGGGCGGGTGAGTGGGAAAAGGTGAGATCGATTAGCTTCACTCTAGATGACAACCAGAGGAGGCGAACGGTGAGGTATCGCTAATGTATTGGATGAGTACATAGATGTTACCTTGCCTCAGGGAAGTTGCTATAATGGGCTCGGAGACAATAATGGTAAGCTATGCATTTATGAAAGTCCTTGAGTCGTCACCGCAGCGCTACGACACCGGTATCAATCTGCTATCGTTAGGGCACAGTAACAGGGTTCAGCGGGATATCGTTGAAAGCTATATAACAGCCGGCGACGAAGTCCTTGAAATAGGTTGTGGTACCGGGACGATGGCAATACTCTGTGCCGAGAAAGGCGCATCGGTAGTCGGATTTGACACTTCGTATCGGATGCTGGCTATTGCGATAAGAAAAGCGGGTGAGCGAAATTTGACCGACAAAATTCAATTTCGAGAAATGGCTGCCACTGAAATGGATAACAACTTTAGTGATGGAACCTTCGATAAGATCGTGAGCACTCTGGTATTCAGTGAGTTCTATCCTGATGAACAGAAGTACGTACTGCGGGAAGCAAATAGAATCCTGAGACCCGGCGGGCTCCTCATCATCGCCGATGAAGTTAGGTCAAATTCGCCGTGGAAGCGCATTTTGCATTTATTGGTTCGCGTCCCACTAGTGGTAATAACCTATATCCTGATACAGGCGTCAACCAAAGCATTGAAGGGCATCGAGGATGCTCTGACCGACAGTGGATTCGAAATCATTTACCAAAAAAGAAGCTTTCTTGATTCCTTTGGGCTCTATGTGGCTAGGAAGAGTTAGCCGATATGGGAGCTAAGCAGGCCATCAGAACAGCCATAGCAACCCTGTTCCGCTTATTCCCCCTTTCCGTGGAGCCAGGACTGAGGGTTTTAGGTAATCCCGATGAGAGGAGCCCCGTTTTCGTCACCGCCAATTTCGACCTCACTGTGAAAAGGCTTACAAGGCACCTGAGGTACTTGGACTGTTATTTGTTGGTAGCCCCAACAGGCGGCATAAATGTCTGGTGTGCCGCCAAGGGCGGCAAATTCACTGCCCATTCGGTGATCTCGGTGGTTAGAACGTCGAGAATCGGCGAGAGGGTAACCAACCGAACACTGATACTGCCTCAGCTCGCTGCCCCAGGTATCGATACTCGTCTGGTGAGGAAGGAGACGGGCTGGCGCTGCAAGTTTGGCCCGGTGTATGCCAGGGACATACCTGGATACGTGACCAATAGCTTCAAGAAGACCGATGACATGCGCCGCGTCAAGTGGCCCCTTATCGACCGACTGGACGCAGGCATAGGAGTCTTCTTCTCCATGTTTCTCCTCATCCTGGTAATCCTGGCTATCTTCGGCACGTCCTGGCTTGTCGAGTTTGTGGTGTTGAGCTGGGGACTTTTCTTCCTGATGTACGGCTTCTATCCTCTCATTCCGGGTAGAGTAGGGTGGCATAAATTGCTTTTCCTGGAGGGGCTAATAGCAGCAGGGCTTCTAGTATATGTTTCCCTCGGTGCGGGGCAATCGTGGTATATCCTCGACCTGTTCTTTATGGCCATGGGGCTTGTCATAATAATTGGCACCGATTTTAGCGGGGTAACCCCGTTATATAAGAGTGACCTTGACCCCCTGCTAGATAGAATAGGCATAAGGCAAATTGGGCCGATAAACTTTGGGGAGCGGGCCAGAATAAAAAGGGGGGAAATAAGTCTCGATGAAGCTAACTGCACTGCCTGTGGTATATGCTACGATGTCTGCCCCCGGGGGGTCTATGACATTGAGAGGGGCTGGCACAAGAGGGTGATAATGAAATACCCGGGACGCTGTGAGAGATGTGAAGCATGCATTCTCCAATGTCCCAGGGGAGCCATCTCCATCGCAACCTAGTTTCAGACTTAGCATTTGGGCACATCGTGCAATCCACATAAGCTGAACTGATCGGGAGAAACCCCAAAAAGCTCCATGCTATTGACACCCACCAAAGCGTATATTAGACTTTTGTAAAAATTGCGGATCAATTTAAAGGAGGGATTATACGATGGGATACTTTACCATACTGGCTGCTATACCCGGTTTCTTTTTGAGTTCACTATTTGTCATGCTTCTCTGGGGGGTTATCGCCCCACACTTCACAGCACAGTCAGGAACACAGTCAATAGACTATCCTATGGCTATGTTGATAACCATTGCTCTCTGGCTGGCTGTAGCACCCCTGGCGGCGGCCGGTCGAAAATTCAAGCGTTAACGGGGTTTTTACAACATTATACTAGCTCGCTTCTTAGAATCCAGCCGCCGGTTAATTTATAGAGGAATTCAGAGCAAGAAAAGGACGGCAAAGAATATTGCTTTCAACCTAATGCCGGTATTTGGTATAGAGGTATACTCGCCCTGTTAGCTTCAGTGATAGCCTGAAGTCTTTGAGCCGCCTTTGGGGTGAAGCTGCCCTAATCTTGCCAGAGAGTCCCCGTGGCTTCGACCACCCAAACAACAGGCTCAACCAAGAGCTCCCTGACTAAAGTCCTCAACGGCTCATGCTCCGATATAAAGTCCGCCACTGGCGGGCTAACCTCGTAATAGAAAGCCACCAACGGGGAGCCGAGGCTATTTTGTAGCAGCACTTCATCTCTGAAAGCTCTGAGAGTGTCTATTTCCCCGGCGGTCGATGTCCCGTAGGCTGCTGTGGCGATGAAGCAGCCTTCACCTTCATTCGATCCTTCCCAATCTGCCCATACCTCGTAGGTGCTCGGACATGCTGACTCACGGATCGTAATAGAGTAGCTGGCCGATTCTCCTGCGCTTAAATCGCCGGGTATATCTGATTCATCACGGACCTTTGTGCCGTAAGCATTGAAGAACGTGGCCTTAACCACTACCGTCGGGGCGTCTACATCCATAATATTTCTGACTGTGCCCGTTAGGTAGCACTCGCAGTTAAAAGGCTCTAGCGATATCTCATGGCAGTTCAGGTTTTCGGTGATGATTTGGACACCGGCTATGGTCGGCTCTGGTGTTGGCGTTGGCGTTGGCTCTGGTTCTGTGGACTGACATGTGCAGGCTATTACAAGCAATATACCCAGAGGCAATATTACGGCAATCTCCTTGATTTTCATTGTCTATGCCCCAAATCCGCCTAGGTGGGCTCTTTAGGCTATTATAACACTAAAAAGAAGCTAACAGGCCCAAAGTGACCTGCTAGCCTGAAGTTTTATGAGCTGCCTTTGGGGTGAAGCTGCCCTAATCTTGCCAGGGAGTCCCCGTGGCTTCGACCACCCAAACAACAGGCTCAACCAAGAGCTCCCTGACCAAAGTCCTCAACGGCTCATGCTCCGATATGAAGTCCGCCACCGGCGGGCTAACCTCGTAATAGAAAGCCACCAACTGGGAGCCGAGGCTATTTTGTAGCAGCACTTCATCTCTGAAAGCTCTGAGAGTGTCTATTTCCCCGGCGGTCGATGTGCCGTAGGCTGCGGTGGCGATGAAGCAGCCTTCATCCCCCGATTCTTTCCATTCTGCCCACACCGCGTAGGTAACCGGACATTCTGACTCTTTGAAACTCATAGAGTAGCTGGCCGATTCTCCTACGCTTAAATCGCCTGTGCTACCTGCTACATCTGATTCATCACCGAGCCTTGTGCCATAAGTATCGAAGAACTCGGCCTTAACCACTACCGAAGTGGCATCTCCATCTCCAATATTCCTGACGGTGCCCGTTAGGAAGCACTGGCAGTTAAGAGGCCCTAGCGATATATCATTGCAGTTCAAGTTTTCGGTGATAATTTGGACATCGGCTGTGACCGTCTCTGTATCTGGCGGTGTGGACGAACTTGTGCAGGCTGTTACAAGCAATATACCCAGAAGCAATATTACGGCAATCTCCTTGATTTTCATTCTCTACCCCCCAAATCCGCCTGTGTGGGCTCTTTAGGCTATTATAACACTAAAAAAGAAGCTAACAGGCCCAAAGTGCCCTGCTAGCTTGAAGTTTTATAAACCGCCTTTGGGGCGAAGCTGCCCTATTCTCGCCAGAGGGTCCCCGTGACTTCGACTAACCAAGCAACAGGCTCAACCACAAGCTCCCTGACCAAAGTCCTTAACAGCTCATGCTCCGATATGAAGTCCGCCACCGGAGGGCTGGTCTGGTAATACCACTCCACAAGTTGAGAGCCCACTGTGCTTTCCAGTAGTACTTCATCCCTGAAGGCCCTGAGAGTGTCTATTTCCTCGGCTGTCGATGTCCCGTAGGCTGCGGTGGCGATGAAGCAGCCTTCGCCACTATAGTACCACACAATCACACCTCTCCCCTCAAGTTCAGGTATGTGTGTGTTGACGGACTCCGCACTTAATGGATTGCCCACAAGGTAAACCTCATCCCCATCTGAAAGTCCTGAGTTCGCTACGAGTGGTGAAATGTCACTTATCTGGTTGGCAATTAGGCGGAGAATATTCAGGCTGGTGAGGCTTGATAGCGCAGAGATATCGCTTATCTGGTTATAGCTTAGGCCGAGATCTGTCAGGCTGGTGAGGCTTGACAGCGCAGAGATGTCGCTTATCTGGTTGATAGTTAGGTCGAGATCTGTCAGGCTGGTGAGGCTTGACAGCGCAGAGATATCACTTATCTCGTTAATGCTTAGGGCGAGATCTGTCAGGCTGGTGAGGCTTGATAGCGCAGAGATGTCGCTTATATGATTCGCACCAAGATAAAGCGTGGACAAGTTGGCGAGGCTGGATAACGGCGTGAAGTCGCTTATTTGGTTGCCAGTAAGTTCGAGATGCACCAGGCCGGTGAGGCTTGATAGCGCAGAGATGTCGCTTATCTGGTTCAGTATGAGGCCAAGGCTTTCCAGGCTGGTGAGGCTTGATAGCGCAGAGATGTCGCTTATCAGGTTCCCCTCGAGGCCGAGCGTAGTCAGGCTGGTGAGGCTTGATAGCGTAGAGATGTCGCTTATCAGGTTGTAATCTAGGTGGAGCCACGTCAGGCTGGTGAGGCTTGATAGAGGAGAGATGTCGCTTATCTGGTTGTTCCCACTCCACGGGTAGTTCTGAAGCGACAGTGAAGTCAGGCTGGTGAGGCTTGATAGCGCAGAAATGTCGCTTATCTGGTTCTCCTCGAGGCCGAGCGTAGTCAGGCTGGTACAGTGCTCCATTCCGGTAAGATCGGTAACGTCAGGAAGAAGCGAACCCCCGTACGAAAAGCTGGTAAGCAGATCAAGTTTGGCCTGGGTGATGTCTCCTCCGCCGATTGCATCCCTTATCGCCTCTCGAAGGACAGTGTCTGGGAAGTCAACTTCATCGGCGGCCACGGCGACCGAGCCGGGAATTAGCAACGCCAACAAGCCTATCAGAACAATTGCTAGAGTCAACCTATTCAAAAAAGTGAAGCAACTCTTTCTAGTCATCACTCCCTCCTTTGGTTATTGGTTTTGTGCTTAAGGACTAAGCCAAAAAACCCCCTACGAGGATATGTTTCATGCGGGACGCTCAATGGGAAGCTACCCTATTCCCCCCAAATAGCCTCCGTTGCTTCGACTAACCAGGCAACGGGGTCAACCAAGAGCTCCCTGACCAAAGTCCTTAACCCCTCATGCTCCGATATGAAGTCCGCCACCGGCGGGCTAACCTCATAATAGAGAGCCACTAACTGGGAGCCGAGGCTATTTTCTAGCAGCACTTCATCCCTGAAGGCTCTGAGGGTATTGAGTTCCTCAGCGGTCGATGTGCCGTAGGCCGCGGTGGCGATGAAGCAGCCGCCATCTTCCGTGGCAACAGGGCATGATATGTACACACCTCTCCCCTGAAGTGCAGGTATGTCTATGTTGACTGAATCCGCATCTAATGGATTGTAACAGACGGTAACCCAATCCCCCCCTGAAAGTCCTGCGTTATCCACGAGTGGTGATAGGTCGCTTATCTGGTTCGCGTGAAGCCAGAGCCAATTCAGGTTGGTGAGATTAGATAGAGCCGAGGTATCGCTTATGCTGTTATTGTAAAGTTCGATATGCTCCAGGCTGATGAGGTTAGAGAGAGGAGAGATGTCACTTATCTGGTTCACCTGGGCCCAGATCCATGTAAGGCTGGTGAGGTTAGCGAGAGGAGAGAGGTCGCTTATCTGGTTCAAGGCAATGTTCAGCTTCTCCAGGTTCGTGCAGTACTCCAGACCCGTGAGGTCGGTAATGCCACTTGTTGAGGCCGGAAGGGTAATAATCGTAGCACAGTCAGATTCTAAAATTTCCTCCGGTATAGGCTTTCCTATCAACCCACGAATGATAGCCTCAAGGTAGGGGTCAGGGAAATTGACTGGACCATCAGCCACGGCAACCGGGGCTGGAAGCAACAGAGACAGCAAGCACAGTAGAATAAGTAGTGGTGTGAACTTGCGGAAAAAAGAGAAGACATACTTTTTAGTCATCGATTCCCCCTTTTTCAGGTACTTTCACTCTTGCCCATCAGATTACGTATAGAGACAGGTAAACCCCTACGAGTATATGTTTCATTCGGGATTCTCCACTTGGTTTATATCACAGTGTATAAAGCCTGTCAACATATATTATCATCACAAAAGCTAACTATTCCCACAAAGCCCTATGTAATTGGCGGGGCACTTTCTGTCAATCCCTCAAGGCAATGTGGTGCACGTCAACCACAATAAGAGTATCTGATGTGCACTCCCCTATTGACTTAACTACTAGCCTGCATATATAATCTGGCAACTAAAATTAATGAAAGGAGGAAGTATGGAAGATACACTATTTTTGCTGCTCTTTTGGTCAGGACCAATTGGGATTGGTATTTTCCTGGTCCTCTTAGGCACCTTCATCTGGCTACTGGCAAAGGCTGATGAGACGAAGAAGCGCACTAAGGCAATGACGGAGGAAAAGGGACTGGAGAAAAAGTAGAGAGATTATATCTCACGACAGCGCATCGGCTCCTCTGGCCAGTTATTACGATAGAGCCAGCTCAAGAGGGATAACTTTGGGTATACTGTTGCATCATCTCCAATGATTCTCACGTGCCAACATCTACCCGACGATGTGCAGTGTTTGACAAATAAAGAACCACATGCTATTGTGCTGCCATATTCTAAGGAAGCATATTGTTTGGGAGGAGGTGATAGTGATGGCTGATCTAAGTGAAAAGGCACTCTATTGCAGGGATAAGTGTCCTATCTGCTCGAGGGCAAAACGGGGTAACAAGCTGTGTAAGATATTATCCTCCATTGACAGGCTAATTTGCCCTAGCTGCAAGGCCTATGAGCGGGAGACAGGCAAGAAATGCACAGATCAAATTACCGAGCAGTAACGGGTGGTGAGTATTAGAAATAAAAGGAATTCCACCCTACGATACTATTACCTTACCCCAGTGGCGGCTTATAAAACCTCTAGCTATCATAGATAATGGTACTTCAAGGGGTAAGAGGGCACTTACAAGTATTTTATAGGCCGGATACGTATATCATCGAGATCAATTTAGCTTGTTGTACGATAGTTTTTTTGCTCACTCACCTATTGACTTAACTACCAGCCTGCATATATAATCTGGCAACCAAAATTAATGAAAGGAGGAGAAAAAATGATCGCTGAAGTCTTGATTTATATTGGCGGCTCATATCTACTACTTTGGGCATTTACTCATTTTTACTTCCCCAAGCTACTCGATTGGAAAAACGCACTGGCTACGCTGGATGATTTCAACCGTATTCTAATGCTTATCTTCAGTAAGTTGTTGCTCTTTTTCTATTTGGGCACAGCGCTTATTTGTTTTATTTATGCAGGGGAGTTACCAGATACAGATATTGGATTAGCAGTTCTGATATTTCTTTCACTATATTGGCTTGTAAGGGCTCTTTTGCAGGTCCAGTATTTTGGTTTTAGAAAAGCAAATACGTTGAATGTACAACTATCGTCCAGCGATGTTTCAAATCAAACTATATCGTACATTCTTTTTATAACTTTTCTGATAGGATTTGGGCTCTTTCTCGCACCAGTTGTCATCACAAGATTCTAAGACTGCGAAAGAAATAAGTGGTTTTGGAGCACCCGCTGTGCCTATGTGCCTACTTGGCTCACCTTCAGCTCAATATCCGGCAATCTAACTGGGAAAATGTGGGGCATGTTGCGGCTACGCCATCCTGAACCTGGGCCGTGACCTGGCTATAGGTATATTTAAGCCCAATGTTGGAGTTAGCCTCGAAACGTTACGCAAATATCCAGACTTTCTCGGTATCTCTAAAAAAGGCATTCATATTAAAAAAGTCCTAATAAGTGTTCATCAATGGGCTAAAGCCACCAACAATGATTCTAGAAATGGCGAATCTGAGAGGCGAGTTTCCTTATAAAAAGTCATTCATTTTGAAAAGTGATATAATCGGATAATGGACACGGGTAAATCAAAAGGTTAACTCCTTCTAGCGATTTTAGAGATGGTATGGGAGTAAATGAAAGGCGGAAACGGAATGACAGCTATTAAGATTATCTACGGGCTAGTCGTAGGCATTCTACTTGCCATACTGGTCGGCTTCGGTATAGTTACCTTCTATCAAAGCCCTGACTCTTGGGGGAGCACTGCTTGGGAAACCTATCATAGGAACGTGTTTATTATCGCATATGCCTGTGGATTCGTATTTCTCGTTCTTGGTGTAGTGCTAAAGCCTAAATTAAATGTAATGAGAATCGGTCTCCTAGTGGGCGGTTCGGGAATAATGATATACGCATTCGGGGAAGGCGCAGAAGCTGTGGGTAATTCAGTAATATTCGGTGCTATTGCTGCCATCCTGATTGTACTTATCTTCCTAGGTTACAAAAAGCTCATTACACGAGAGGAACCTACAGATTCTACGACAAAGGGAGAAGATATCGAAGATCAATAAATTCCTGATTATAGGCCTTATGCCTTTTCCCTCCAAATCCACCTAAGTAGGCTGGGCGGTGGGTCAATTTCAGAGAATATTAGACTTGGATTGATCAGAAATGGGGTATATAGTCAGGTGGGCATTCACTCAGGAGTTATGGGCTACCCGATAATGAGTGACCCCACTTTTTTATGCCCCATGAAACCTACCTCAATACCGCCTTATCTATAAAAAGCATACTAGGCACTTTGTGACAGACATATACAGACTTATTGTTGCACAATATGGCTTAATGTGCATTGCTTGGTAAGCTTCAGCGCCGAAGATGGGCCCTCCTATAAATGATCGCCACAATTTGGGAGCTCCCCACGGGATTGCATAACCGACATCCACATGGCGATTGTTGCCCTCACTCTCCAACACCCAGCCAACCCGCATCCTTGAGCCTGCCAGCCCGCACTCGGGTATTGACCTGTGTCAGACCCTCCCTACAAAAAACCCAAAAAATTACCCAGATTTCCCTACACAAAAATACAGGTTTTCCCGACAGACAAATGGCGCATCTTGTGTTACCCTTGATATGAGTGTCTCTCCAGAGGGCAAGAGGTAGGCAGTGAAACAGGCAAGAATAGCAGTGGTATTACTCTTGGGAGTATTGCTGATATTTCTGCTTCCTGCCCCAATGGCTACAGCTCATCATGTGGTCAATTTCCCCGACCCCAATCTTGAGGCGGCGATAAGGGAGGCCATAGCAAAGCCCACTGGCAATATCTACGAGTCTGACTTGGTAGGGCTCACAAATCTTAATGCTTCCGAAAGATACATAACCGACCTTACTGGATTGGAGCACTGCACCAGCCTGATAGTGCTGGAGCTTTGGGATAACCAGATAAGCGACATATCACCGCTCTCTTCACTAACCAGCCTGACAGAGCTGTATCTTTGGTGGAACTATATAAGCGACATATCACCCCTCTCATCACTCACCAGCCTGACACGGCTGGATCTTCACGATAACCAGTTAAGCGATATATCACCCCTCTCATCACTCACCAGCGTGACATACCTGGATCTTTTTTGTAACCAGATAAGCGACATATCACCGCTCTCTTCACTAACCAGCCTGATAGAGCTGGACCTTGCTTTGAACCAGATAAGCGACATATCACCCCTCTCTTCACTCATTAGTCTGACAACACTGTGGCTTTTGTCTAACCAGATAAGTGATATATCACCCCTCTCTTCACTCATTAGTCTGACAACATTGTCTCTACCTTTTAACCAGATAAGCGACATCTCACCCCTTTCATCACTCACCAGCCTAACATCGCTGGGCCTTGGGGGTAACCAGATAAGCGACATATCACCCCTCTCATCACTAACCAGCCTGACGCACCTCTACCTAGATCACAACCAGATAAGCGACATATCACCGCTATCAACCCTCACCAGCCTGCCAGAGCTGGTTCTTTCGGAGAACCAGATAAGCGACATCTCTACGCTATCAAGCCTCACCAACCTGACATACCTCAATCTCGGGCACAACCAGATAAGCGACATAGAGCCTCTGGTCGACAATCCTGGAATCGGTTCAGGGGATAAAGTAAATTTAAGTGACAATCCACTATCTTGTACCTCATTTTATACCTATATTCCACAACTCAAAGTAAGAGGTGTAATAGTTTATCATGACTGGCACTTGCAGAGATTGGAAGGTGATGTTAATTGCGATGGTAGGATTGATTCGGCAGACCTTCAGCTAATAGCACAGCATATAGTGGGAACAATAACGCTAACTGGCGATGATTTCCTTGCAGCTGACGTCAACGACAGCGGCACAATTGACGCAGTAGACCTGCAGTTGATGGCACAATACCTTGTTGGCACGATTCCAGCATTTCCTGGGGGAATGTTGAAACCTTGAACAAGTGATATCAGAAACCTGGCGGCTACCCGATAATGGGTGTTCTCTCTGTTATTATCCACAGTATTGACAGCCTTTCACCCCAGGAGTATCATCGCTACCACAAGTGCACGAGGTAGGCAGTGAAACAGGCAAGGATTGTTTGTATATTAATCTTGGGAGTATTGCTGATATTTCTACTTCCTGCCCCAATGGCTATAGCTCATGATGTGGTCAATTTCCCTGACCCCAATCTTGAGGTGGCGATAAGGGAGGCCATAGCAAAGCCCACTGGCAATATCTACGAGTCTGATTTGGTAGGGCTTACTTATCTTAATGCTCGGCATAGAGACATAACCGACCTTACGGGATTGGAGTATTGCTCTGACCTGATATGGCTGTGGCTTCCTAGGAACCAGATAAGCGATATATCACCCCTCTCTTCACTTACCAGCTTGAAAGGGCTTTCTCTCGACGATAACCAGATAAGCGACCTCTCACCCCTCTCTTCACTCACCAGCCTGATAGGGCTGGAGCTTGGGAGTAACCAGGTAAGCGACCTCTCACCCCTCTCTTCACTCACCAGCCTGATAGGGCTGACTCTTTGGAGTAACCAGATAAGCGACATATCACCGCTCTCAGGCCTCACCAGCCTGATAGTGCTGGGCCTTGAGGAAAACCAGATAAGCGACATATCACCGCTCTCATCACTCACCAACCTGACAAACCTACGTCTCACTTTAAACCAGATAAGCGACATCTCTGTGCTATCAAGCCTCACTAGCCTGACAGACTTGTGTCTTTGGAGTAACCAGATAAGCGACATATCACCCCTCTCTTTGCTCACCAGCCTGATATGGCTGGGTATTGGGGATAACCTGATAAGCGACCTCTCAACCCTCTCTTCACTCACCAGCCTGAGAGGGCTGGAGCTTTGGGATAACCAGGTAAGTGACATATCATCGCTATCTTCACTCATCAGCCTGGGTTTTCTCTGGCTTCAAAATAACCAGATAAGTGACATATCGCCTCTTGTCGATAATCCAGGGATTTCGTCAGGGGATTATGTAGGTTTAAACGACAACCCACTATCTTGCACCTCAGTTTGTACCTACATCCCTCAACTCGAAGCAAGAGGCGTAACGGTTGATTGTGATATACGAAGGCTAGAAGGTGATATTAATTGTGATGGCATTATTGACTCGGCAGACTTTCAGCTAATAGCCCAGCATATAGTGGGAACAATAACGCTAACTGGCAATGATTTCCTCGCCGCTGACGTAAATGATAGCGGCACACTTGACTCAGCAGACCTGCAACTGGTGGCACAATACCTTGTCGGGACGATTACAGCATTCCCTGGGGGACCCATTATTACCTAAACAAATGATATCAGAAACCTGGCGGCTACCCGAGAATGGGTGGCCTCTCTGTTATTGCCCACAGCATTGACAACCTAGTACCCCAGGAGTATCATCGCTACCACAAGTGTAAGAGGTAGGCAATGAAACAGGCAAGAATAGCTGTGGTATTGCTCTTGGGAGTATTGCTGGTCTTAGGACTTGCCTGCGATGGAGGTGAGGTATCGACATCCACTCCAACACCTACAACTACAACTACACCCACAGTTACAGCCTACATAAGCCTCATAGACAACCTTCGCGAAGCTGGAGCAACTGTTGTTGACACTGGAGGAGTGATACAACAGCCCTGCATTTCTGTCGATGGCAAGGCCATAACTGTGAATGGTAGCTATGTTCAGGTCTTCGAGTACGAGGATGCTGCTGCGGCTGATACTGAAGCTGCACTTATCTCACCTACTGGTTCTCCAATCAACAACAATGGGCAAATTTGTTTCATTAGTTGGATAGCACGACCGCACTTCTATAAAGCGAGCAATTTGATTGTGTTGTATGTTGGTGATAATCAGGCTGTAAGAGACGTGTTGGAGACTGTACTTGGACCACAATTTGCTGGCTCCTCAAAGACTGACTGGCTATAATGAAACTCGCCTCTCATATTCACCAACGTCAACCGAACAGAACCAGCCAGGCTGATTATTGGGAGGCGCCCGATAATGTGTGGCCCCTCTTTTGGGCACATAGCATTGACAGGCGAAACTCCCCGGCGTATGCTCAGCTCATATAATGAACGGAGAGATGCATTGAAAATAACAAGAATTGCTTTAATACTGCTCCTGGGCATCATGCTGACGTCAGGAATTGCATGTGGGGGAGGTGGAGAACCATCACCTACACCTACGTCAACACCTACAACGTATGAATGGACTCTCACCCAGCTTACGTTTTCGGGAGGTCAGGATGAATGGCCCTCGATCAGTGCCGATGGGACAAAGATAGCGTTCATGTCATGGGTGAAAGACGATGACTCTGAAATATTCATAGTAAACTCCGATGGCGGCGGCCTAACTCAGCTTACATCCAATACGGTGGAGGATTGGTATCCATCGATCAATGCTGATGGAACAAAGATAGCGTTCATGTCATTGGTGGATAACCATCGCTTTGAAATATTCATAGTAAACTCCGATGGCAGTGGTCTAACCCAGCTTACATCTAATACGGTGAGCGATGGCATGCCATCGCTCAGTGACGATGGCATAAAGATAGCATTCGTTTCATATGTAGATGGCGACGGGGAGATCTTCATTGTAAACTCCGATGGCAGCGGCCTAACCCAGCTTACGTCCAATACGATAGATGATGATTTGCCCTCGATCAGTGCCGATGGGACAAAGATAGCGTTCACATCATTCGTGGACGACGATGACTCTGAAATATTCATAGTAAACTCCGATGGCAGCGGCCTAACCCAGCTTACATCCAATCCGGTAGAAGGTTGGACGCCATCGATCAGTGCTGATGGGATGAAGATAGCGTTCATGTCAATAGAGTTCGTGGACTATGAA